>Ga0210056_1000170_pt1 | contig 48016 bp, 28 predicted proteins | sample CryGeyCG2014_080_2_FD_183965 | JGI IMG/M metagenome (GOLD analysis project Ga0210056, IMG submission 183965) | Groundwater microbial communities from aquifer - Crystal Geyser CG07_land_8/20/14_0.80 (SPAdes) (version 2) | ecosystem: Environmental > Aquatic > Deep subsurface > Groundwater | place...
GCGGCCGGAAGAGGACTTGCGGAATGCAGTAGAAGAGCGTCCCCTCCGGATGCTGGTCTCCGGGCGACGAGGGTGCTTTGCCTCCCAGCTTGTCCGCTTCAAGCCCGCATACGAACGGAGCCCAGTTCACCCCCGGCTCTTCCATCCGCATATTGTGCTTGTACGCAAAGCATTCCTTGGGGTCAGGCTGAGCCCCATGATAGAAGCCTGCAAGCCTGTTATTCACGCCCGCGATGAAGACCACTTCCTTCCCCTCGTGACGGTCAATGAGGACCCCGTCAACATGCCCTGGGTGCAGGTAGCAACGCGTCTCCCAGTTCCGCTCCCCATGCGTCAGCAGGACGACCTCGGTTGGGAACCACGCGAAGTGCCATGCAACCACCAGAATCCTGGCCGGCCGATCTGCGGTCCGGTCCACAACGCTGACGCGGTTCAGCAGGAACTCTCCAGAGCACTTATAATGCGGGCCCGCCTCGGTGCCGGCGCGGTAGACCGGCTCCCAGCCTCGCTCCCGGCTCCACACAAAGATAGACCCCCCGTCAGTGCCGCCACGCCCCGTCCCCACGACAACAGTCTCTCTGACCCCATCGCCGTCGAGGTCTATCACCTCGGTCTTCCATACTTCGGTGCCGAAGGTTTGCGGGGGGAACGTCCCCTTGAAGGTGACCCTGACGGTTTTCTGGTCTACGAGCTGTGCTATCGCGTGTGACGGCGCGACTGCGGGGAGACCAAGCAGCCACTCAATCGACATGCCCAGCGCGTCGGCCAACGGGTCGAAGTGTGCCAACTCTGGTTCGCTCACGCCACGCTCCCACTTGGACACCGCTTGCGCGGACACTCGCAGGCGATCCGCAAGCTGCTGCTGCGTCATCTTGAGGCTCTCGCGCTGATCTCGGATTCGCTTGCCGAGGTGTTCGAGTTCCATGTCATCCCTCCGCGGGCGCGTGTTAGCCGCTTCCCGGAGTGGCCGTTTCCCCCGTCACCTCCGGCGCCGTAGCCGTCCTCCGCATCACCGGAATCCCCCTCACCATCGCGCCCTCCGGCGTGTTCGCCGGGAACGCGGCGCAGGCTTCGGCGTACCAGGCGATGCTGGCGTCGTGGAGGCGCTTCGCGGTGGCTTGCAGTTCGGCCTTGGCGAGCCGTGTCTTCGCCATCTCGACCAACTCCTCGGGAAACGGCGTTCAACGCAGAGACGCGAAGGCGCAGAGCCGCAGAGAAGGGATTGAGGGATCGGGCTTCCGGCTTCGCGTCCTTGCGTTCGCGTGTGAGTCGGAAAACGGCGTTCAACGCAGAGACGCAGAGGTGCAAAGGCGCAGAGAAGGGATTGAGGGATCGAACTTGCGGCTTTGCATCCTTGCGTTCGCGTGTGAGGTGGTGGCCAACCGAAGGGCCGGCGTGAGCGATTCGTTTCACAACGTCTCCTCCGCGCTTTGCACGCAGCCAGCGCCGTTCCACAAGCCGGTGGCGTAATTCAGAAGAGCCGGCGCGGCGTCGCCCAACTCCGCCTCGCCGTTCTGCAACCGCGCAGCGTCGTTTGACAGATTGGCTGCAACTTGGAGTGTTTCGTGTGGCGCGGCGCTGCTGATCTGTGGCGTGGCGTTTCTGGCGTCCAGCACGACGCTGCATACCCAGGGAAGGACGGTGCGTGCCTGTGCAACGACACGGGTCCGGTGCAGGACGAGGAGACATGAATGCGGGAAGTCGAGCCATGCCTGCAAGGGGCGGAGATGCCGTGCAGGAAGCCGCTGGGAGCGTGCGAGACCGGAGTGGAGGGGGGTGGGGCGGCGAGTAATGTCAACCGGCGGACGGAGAGGAACCGCCGTTGGCTCGGGCTTGTGAGTCTGCCGGTCGCTTTTCGGGAGGAACCCATGTCCTGCTCCAACTCGTAGAAACCACGTCACGAGTACGGTCAGGTGGTCGCGCGGGAGTCACTGGAGGCCAGATTCCGACGTAGATCAAGGGCCTGATCACAAAGACTCAAAGGCACGAAGGGCCACGAAGACCTTTTCCAGGTCTTTCTTGGTGGCCCTTGGAGTCTTTGTGCCTTCGTGTTCCAAGCCCTTTCAGACAGCCTTCGGTCAAGGGCCTGATCACGAAGGCACGAAGACACAAAGGGCCACGAAGACCTTTTCCAGGTCTTCCTTGGTGGCCCTTGGAGTCTTTGTGCCTTCGTGTTCCAAGCTCTTTCAGACAACCTTCGGTCAAGGGCCTGATCACGCGCCCTGAGCGATCCTCATCCAGCGCTCCGTTCCTCCCTCAAGCGTCTCAACTCTTCCTGGAAGCGCTCCAACAGCGCGGCCGCACGCCGCCGCTCCTCTTCCCACTTCGCCCGGTTGCCCAGGAAGTACACGCGCGTCCGATACGCGCCGATCGTGTCGCTGAACTGGGTCACGCCCTCGCCCAGCGCGTCGCCGGAGAAGACCTCGATCACGTCCGCCCGGCGTCGCAGGTTGAACGTGCGCGCGCCCGGCTCGCGGGTGTGGATCGCCAGGAAGCTCTTGTTGGCGTAGACGATCTCGTCCGCGTCGCAGAACTGGTGGCAGCCGGCGCGGCGGGCGACTGTGCGCAGCAGGTCGGCCGGCGCCATGACGGAGCCGATCCAGAGGTCTGTCGCCTTCGGCGATTCGCATCTCACAATGGCCGGCTGACCACCCTCGACGAACCGCGCCAGCGTTTCGGCAGCACCGGTGCTGTAGAAACGCTCTGGCAGCGTGGTGTCGCCGGGGAACTGCTGCTTGACGCCGCCCGTGTCTTTGTCCAGCACCCACTCCGGCCGCTCGAAGCTGCCGAAGGCGCGGCTGGCATCGAAGCCGGTGAAGTACGCGGCGCCCGCCTCGGTCAGCTTCATGTTCAGCGTCTTCGGCTCGCCGGTCTCCGCCGCCAGCGGGAAGCCGAGCAGATCCTGCGCGTGGGATTCCGACAGCTCCGGCTGCTGATCCGGGTTGAAGAGGCCGGGCGCGTACATCCACACGAGGACCGCGCCGTCGCGGCGCAGGCGCTCGTCAATGAGCCGCCGTTCCTCGTTGGTCAGGCTGAAGCAGTTCAGCATCAGGTACAGCTTGTACCGTTTGGCGTCCGGCGCCAGGATATCGTCTAACTCGTAGTGATCCACCGGCGCACCCAGGCGGCACAGCTCCTGGACTTTGAAGGTATCGATCAGCGAGGAGGTCACCGGCCACGGCGGGCCGGTGAACAGACTGTCCAGATCGACCACGGCGGCGATGTCGGTGTCGCTGGTGCGGTCGAAGCCCATGGCCGCTTCACCGAGCTGCTGGATCTGCTGGAACAGCGCAAGGACCGGTGGCTCTTTGTAGCCCTCGGGCACCACGTCGTACCAGTCCTTGCCCATCTGAAACCACCAGCCGTTGCCGCCCTCGCAGAGCTGGTGCGCGAACTCGCGCTTGAGACAAGCCAACGCCTCAGGCACGTCGGGCGGGGGGCCGTGAAAGGCGGGGTAGTTGTCCGCTTCCACGAAGCTGGTGCGGATGTCGGACTCGCTGATCCACAGCTTGCCGTGCTTCTTCAGGCTGGCCATCAGGAAGCGGATGCAGCCGTGCTCCCCTTGCCCGCGCCGGTTGTACTGCGGCGGGGCGGACCAGAAGTCCACGTCCGGCGAGGCAAGCAGTTCCTTCAGCGTCGCTTGCCCGCCTTCGAGCAGCCAGTGGTTCTGCAAGTAGCCGTGGAACATGCCGACGAGCTGCTCGCGGTTGCACGCCTGCTTGACCGCCCGGGAGAAGACCAGCAGGCTGTCTTCCATCGCCTTGTTGTGGACGTAGTAGTAGTCGCGCACGCGCTGGTCCCTGGCGGGGTCGTAGAAGACGCCGGCGCTCGGGGTGCGGCGAGCGTCCGGTCCGGGCGGCAGCGCCGTGCCGAAGTCGGCCTTCGGGTCGTTCCAGGCGGCGCGAAGCTTGGCGACGTCACCGCCGTACATGGCGCGGAGGTACTCGCGGAAGGCGCGCAGCATCGGCTTCGAGAAGTCGACGCAGTACTTGTTGTGGTCGTAGTCGCCCCAGTAGTACCACTCCTCCGTCCCGCCGCCGCAGACGAAGTAGCCGATGACGTTCTTCGCGTACTCCGTCTGTCGCACGTGCGTCACATAGTGGTGGAGCGCCTGAGCCGTCTGCTGGCGCCACACTTCCGAAGCAAAGCTCGGGTAGCCGCGCTCCTCCAAGGGGCGGTCCTTCATGGCGTACCACTTCTCGAAGTGCCTCGTGTCGCCGTCGTTGAAGGCCAACACCTCGTCGGGGTGGTCGCGGGCGAAGTGCGGCGGGCTGCAGACGTAGAGCCGCAGGATGATCCGGGCGTTGGGCACTCGGTCCAGGAACCGCTCGAGCTGATCGTCCAATCGCCGAAATGTCTCCGCTTGGTCGCCCGGCCAGCCGATGCCGCCAACCATCTCAAAGTGGACCTGGAAACCACGGTTGCCCATCTCCGCAAGTTGGTCCAACGAGCCGGCGCAGCGGGTGTAGATCATCGGTCCGTACGGCTTGCCGTCCAGCACCAACGTCGGCACGCCCAGCACCGGCTTCACTTGGGCCAGCGTCTGCGGCTGGCCCGTGGGCTCGGGCTTGAACTGCGGTAACGCAACCTTCGGCCGAGGCGGCGTGCCCTTTAGCGCGTCCGGGTCCTTGCCGTCCGGGAGACCGTCCAGGTCGGTGTCTGGGCAGTTGGGGTTCGTGCCACGCTGAAGCTCTGCGAGGTCGGGCGAGCCGTCTCCGTCGGAGTCGATGGGCGGGCCGCCCTTCTCCTGGAATGCGCTCACCGATCGCCCAACCTCGCTCTCGATCTTGGCCAGCGTGTCCACGTAGCGTCCCTTCCCAGCCGGGTGCGGCACCACTGTCAGCTTGACCTCGAAGTCGGCCGTGATCTGGACCGGCTTCTGCCAGCCGAAGGGCTCGGCGTAGATCCACTCATGCTCGTCCGGCTTCACCGAGTCCATGTAGAACAACCCGCCGCCGTCCAACGTGCTCCGCGCGATCACGCCCATGCCGAAGGGCTGGTCACCCAGGTAGCTCACATCGTGCCACTGAAGGTCAGAGAGCCACTTGGCCGAACCGGCGGCGAGCATGGCGCCATCCCTGGTCCGGCTGTTACTGAACAGCCCGGGCGTTTGACCCGTGGCGCGAAGAGCCAGCGGCAACTTCAGCCACTCCAGTTGCGTCGGCTGCTTGGCGAAGTAGTGGTGGTCGATCTCGATGAAGTCGCGGAAGAACCGGTAGTCGGTGACCAGGGAGTTGCCCTTCGCTAACAGATCCGGGTAGCGAATGCGCAGACCGACGAAGACCGGCCCGGCCGCCGTGCGCTCAATCGGCAGCGGACCGAAGCTCTCCTGCGTGAGCTGCGGAGCCCGCCCGACCCACCAGTGGATCCCGTCGGCCAGCGTCTCGATCCGCCTGTCGCCGTCCTTGAGGAGCAGCGAGGTGATCGCAGCGCCTTTCCGACCGTCGACCTGGGCGAGGTACCGTTCGGTCTCGACGCGCCACGAGTCGTCGACTCGCGCAGCGGGCGTCACACCGTACGGCTTCGCGCAGAGGTAGACGAAGTGGAGCCGTTCCTCCCCCGGCGGCAGAACGGTCCCGGGGTCAAGCAGGACGTGCTCGCCGTCAGCCTGCACGGGTACCTCATGGTTGGCCCGCACGTCCCATGCGCGCACTGCCGCCGCTGTGGGCGCCGCTGCGTCCGGCAGGCGAACGGCGACGGGCCGCCCCACCGGGATGTCGGGAGGCGCCCACAGTCGGACAAGCACTCGACGCGTGCAGTCGGCGAAGTGCCACTGCGTGTCTTGAACGGTCTCGGCGTGCGCGGTGCAGGCGAACAGAATCAGCGCGAGGAACATGTCTTCACTCCAGACGAGGGAGGACTGACGATCAGCCGGTCCCCGGCCGTTTCTTGCGGAACACGATCTCGCCCTGGGTCGTGTTGCCGCCGCGAATGCTGGCTGCGAGCAGATACGTTCGCTCGGGATCGTGCTCCTTCAGGTCCAGCATGTAGACATCGCCCTTCGCCCAGGCGCCAGCATGGCAGTCGTGCTTGTCCACGCACTCTTCACGGGTGTCGTTCGGGTTGTCTTTCGGGTGCGAGATCAAGGCGACCTGGGAGGCGGTGAGTCCGAGGGTGCCGCTCTTGTACGTGAACTGAAGCAGGTACGTACCGGGGCCGGAGACCCACTGCGTCACGTCGATCGAGCGCGTCTGCGATTGCTGGTCAGCGAACTCCGGCGTGTCCCACGTGCCGATGACGCGGAGTCGGTAGGGCTTGTCCTTGTCCTCGAGGCCGCACGCCTCCATCAGCGCACCTACCCGGCCAGCTAGGCGATCGACATCAGCGCTGGTGGCGGTGAAGCGCCCCGCCGGCTCGGCGGGCACCAGCGGCGAGGCGATCTCGCCCCAGCGCGGCATCAGGTCGACGACGGTTCGCGCGCCGTCCTGCAGGAAGTCGAAGAACTCCGTTGCCCGGGCGCGGTCCTCCGCTTTCACTTCGGTGCCATGGACCAGTTTGCTGAGCACCCACACGGACTTGAGAATACGCGCATAGGCTTGCACGATCTTGGTCTCAAGGAGTGCCGGTTCGTAGCCGATCTCCTCCGCCAGCTTGAGTGCCGCGTCGCACTTCGCCAAGTCCTCGTCGAACTGCTCTTCCCGTTTGAACTCGAAGAAGATCCCCGTGCCCAACGGGATGCCGTCCCCACGGATGATTGCGTCGGTGCCCCCGTAGTGCTCGCGGTACGGGAACGACGATCCATACACGTCCCAGCTCACCGGCGACAGCGTCGCGGTCCACTCGGCGAACCTGTCGGGTTGGCGAATGCCCATCCGCGTCGCCCACGCCGCCGCGAACTCGCGCTCGTCGCGGCCGTGCGCGTTCCACGACCACTCGGCTGCGGCTTCGACGTTGAGGTAGTAGTAGCCGTTGGCGGGAACCGCGTACGCCACCAGGCACTTCAGTCCTTTGTCCACAAACTCGGTCATCCGGTACTTGATGAAGTACGGGTTCGAGAACGGCGCCACGCTCAGCCACGAGGCGGAGACGGTCGGGTAGACGCCGAGCCACCGCCCGCGCTCGATGTAGTCCTGCAGCAGCGGGTAGATCATCTCGCGCCGCGAGGCGTCGTAGGTCAGGCCGCCGTGGTAGTACGACACCTTCACGCCCTCCGGAATCTCCGCCAGGATCTTGTCATTGGAGTTGTAGCTCGCCTGCGTGAGCAGCAGCCGCAAGCCCAGGTTGGGGCACATCTGCTTCGCCTGCTGCCACGCCGCCAGACACACGCGGGTCTCGTTGACGAATCGGTCGTTCAGCTTGCACTGCTCGCACTCGCACCCCTTGCCCTCTTCAGAGAGCCAGATCATGACTTCCTTCACGCCGTCGATCTTCCCCAGCGCCGTCAGCCATTCGCTGACCAGCTTGGTCGCCTCCGGCTGCGCGAAGCAGAGGCTGTCTTTGACACCGACGGCCTTGAGGTTCGGGTAGCGCTCGAACATCCCCGTGCCCTGAAGCTGCTCCAGGTGGTGGATGATCGGCACGACGCGCACGCCGTGGGTGCGAGCGCGCTCCATGACCTCGGCCTTCATGACGGCCTGGCCGACGCCTTGACCGTCGAGTGTCAACTCGGCGTGCCGCTCCAGCAGGTTGAATTTGCGGTCGGCCCTCCACTCCAAGTCCTCCGACGCAGTGCCTCCCCACTCACCGCGTTCCTCCAGATCGGGCCAGTCGGTGATCGTGAGGACCGGCATGTCTACAGTCGCCAAGCTGCCCGCGCCTTTGAGCGTCGGCGAAAGGAGCTGCTGAAGGGTCTTCGACGCGTAGTAGAGCCCCGTGGGGGTCGCGCCGGAGAGTGACAGCCCGCGCAACTGCTTGCCACTGGCGTCGAGCAACGGCGTGAGGGCGTACGCCTGGTCTGGGTTTGGGCGGCCTTTGGAGGCGGGCAGGGCCGCGCGCTCAAGAGCAATGCAGAACCGGTTGAGGTCTGGCGTCGATGTCACTGGCACCGCCACTTCGCCCCCGTGTGCGAGAAGCTTGGCCAACTCGTCGGCCGCGCAGCGCTCCAACTCCGCTGCGTCAGCAGGCAGGACGAGGCTGATCTCCGCGACCGGGACTGTCGCCTTTCCAGTCAGGCGGATTTCCTTGGGTAACGGAAGCAGCCAACGCGTCCAGAGCTTCGCTTCGTCAGTGCCGAGCGTGGTAATCTCGTACGAGGAAGCCGCGGCGACGAGCAGCCCTGTGAGCGTTGGTGCGAGCACTTTGGTCAGTGTGGGCTTTGGCATGGTGGTCCTCCTGTAGCGCAGGCTGGGAGCTCGGCTCTGTCGCGGCGCTCCGAAGCGGTCTGACGCGTCGGACAGGTCGGACTCGTCAGCCCGGCGCGCCAACGCGGCACCGCAAACCGAGCAGCTACGGCAATGAGCCTTGCGCGATCACCTCAATCTGGTCCCCGGCGCCGAGGTCGTAAACCGAGTACTCGCCGCCAGTCGCGAAGTCGCCGAGTCGCGCCGGATCGGCCAACGTGAACGCGTCTTCTGTGGCGGTGCGCAGGCGCGTCACCGCGCCTTTGCCTTTGGGTTGCACGCACTTCCCGTCGAACAGTCCGGGATTCACCCGCAGCTTCATCACCGGCGTTCGGGTCGCGAACGAGCGGTTCCCAGCATCGACGCTCTTGACGACGCCTCGCGCGATGGTCAGCGGCATGTTGACGCCGAGCCGCCACAGCCCGTTGCGCAACTGCTCGACTCCTGCGATGGTGTAGACGGCAGGGCAGAGGTACGCGGGGTTGGTCACGAGCAGCTTGCGGCCAACGAGTGTCGTGGAGGGCTTGGCGCTCTGCGGCGAGAGGCGGACTGTGATCGAGTCCGTGGCGACGCCAGCCTCGACAACCTCTCCGCGGACAGCACCCGGCAGCACCAGTTGCTTGTCGCCGCAACGCAGGTGTCCGCCGCCGACCAACGCAACGCCGTTGGTTTTCCCGGCGCGGCTTGTCACGAGACCGAATCGCCCGCGGAAGCGGCTGGGGGCGAGGTCGGACTCGATCCCCCGTTCAGTCGTCTCGTCAAGGGCAGCGATGATATAGTCCACGCGCAGCGCGCCGTGAGCATCAACAGCAGTCACGCGCAACGCAACAGCGTCACACTCGGGCGCCTCGCTGCCGCGTGCTGGCGTCACCTTCAGGAGTTGCACCGCTGTCACCCGCGGCTGCCCGCACATGGCTTCGAGAACCGCCACAAACACAGAGCCTTGCGCCTTGTCGGCCGCCCGGTCGCGCACGATCACGTGACCCTCAAACGGGCTCTTGCCGCGCACGCCATAGCCCTCCGCCTTTGCACGGATGACCTCGCGGCCCGGCGAGCCGAGCATGTGCAGCCGTAGGCCGACGCTCTCGAAGTCGCTGACAAGCAGGCTACCGTCGGCCGTTTGGTAGGTCGGATCGATTCTGCCCCAGAAGTCTCGGTCCAACGGCTTCACGAAGTCCGCCCGGATCGGCTCGCCGCCTGTTGGCGTGAGCACGAAGTCGCGGTACTCGTAGGCGTAGTTGTAGTAGTGCAGGAAGCCGACGACGCCGTCGTCCGGCGGAGCACCCGCGGTGTCCACTTTCGTGCCGCGGAGTTCGCCGTCGAAGAACACGCTGGCCGTCGGGCCCGCCACCTCGATGCGCACGTTGATAGGCTTCCCGGTCGGCAGTTGCCCGCCGGCGTCCAACCAGGCGACGCGGCGGTTGCCGAGATTGGCGGGGTCCACGCCGAACGCAAACAAGGCGCGCTCGCGTTCGCCGGACGCCTTCCCCGTGCGGACAATGGTGAACTCAACGGTGAAGTCGTGGAAGGTCCGCTTCGTCAGCAGGTAGCGGTCCGGCTGGGACATCCCGGTCGTGGGGTGCCACGTTGCTGTGAACGCCCCGTCCGTCCGCACTCGCTGTACGTCGAAGAGGAAGCCGTAGCCGCCCTTGGTCATCGGCTCGACGTCTTCGCCAGTGAGCGAGCCCTTGAGCTGCTTCGTCCACGTTGTCGCCGGGTCAGCCAACTCGACCGTCAGCTCCTCCGGCTTTCCCAACGAGTGGAACAGGTAGTCCCGCGTGCCCGCCCCGGCGACTCGGAACACATCGACGGTGTAGAGCGGGTCTCCGTCTTCGTCCTTGACAAGGGCGACCGTTCGCCGGTAGAGCGAGGCATCCGGGTATGCCGATTCGCATGAGGCTTCCACCACGTCGCACAGCGGCTCTGTCGCGAAGTAGTGCAACCTGCCGGTGACGTTGCTGCGCTGCTCTGACTCGTCCAGCATGACCGTGCAGTGGCTCGCCGTGTCCGTCTCCCAGCCACCGTACTTGAGGTCGGTCCAGGTCGTCGGGTAGCCCAGGTCGGCGGTGAGGTCGTACCCGTAGCGGAACAGGTTGAGCGCGAGCTTGTCGGTGTGCCCGTGGCCGTAGGCGCCCTTGCTGAAGGTGAGGGCGACGTGTTGGCGCGTCTCGGGTGTGGCGCCGGCGCGGAGAATGGCAATGCCGCTGTCGTCGAAGAGATGGGAAGCGCTTGTTTGGCGCAGGTCTCCTGACCGCGCCCCCTTGGCCAACCGTGAGGTTTCCAATGCGCCCTGTTCGGCAGACCTGTCCTTCGGCAGGGCGGGCGCGGTCGGGAGACCTGCGCCAAACTCGTCCATTCCTTCCGCGTGGAACAGCAACCACCAGTCGGCCTTTCCGGTCCGGAACCCCTCCAGATCGCCGCCACTCGCCGCCAGCAGCCGGTGGCGGTAGAACGCCCGTCCCTCGGGCAGTCGGAGCAGGGCCCGCTCGTCGTTGGAGTCGTACGGCGGCGTGGTCCGAAGCTGCCTGTCGCGGGAGCCGCCGCAGTCGCCGATCTGCGGGACGCGGCCGTCGCAGTCGATGTTTCGCAGGAAGTCGAACAGCATCGACAGGCGGTACTCGGGGTGGTGATAGAGGTCCAGCGGTGCGGGGTACCTGGGCGGCGCTGCGAGTCCGTGCATCCACTCACCGATGAGCAGCGGGGTCTGCGCGTTGCCCACGTTGTAGCCGCAACTGTCGTAGACGAACTTGCCGTCGCGGAACCACGAGTTCGTCAGCAGCACCCGCAGACCAAGATCGCTTTCCAGTGCCTCTGCGGCGATGTCGGCATTGCCGAGGCAACGTGCCAACGCGGCAAGGGCCGTCATCTCGTACATGATGAAGTCGCCGTCCATGTAGGGCATCAACCGGTGGAGGTACTCGTAGACGTAGCCCAGCAAGTTGCGCTGCAGGTTGTAGGTGAAGTCGGCGCCGGTCACCTTGCCGTCACCGTCGTGGTCAACGCCGCCTTTGCCGGCGAAGAACCGGTGCAGCTCGTCATCCTTCTCGACCTCGTCCCAGATCAGGTCGCACGCCAGAATCAGGTTCTGCACGAGGAATCGCTCGAAAGTCTGCCCAATGTACCCATCCTGCCGCTCCGACGGGCCCTCGACACAGCCGTCATAGGTTCGGTACAGCTCGGCCAGTCGGTTCAGCATCACCACACATTTGTGGGCGTAGCGCTTGTCGCCGGTGACGGCGTAGGCCAGTGCGAGCTGCATCACTGGTGTACCGCCCTGGTACTTCGACCCGCCATCGCCCTCGTACGGGCCGGAGAACAGTTTGCCAATCAGGAAGTACCGATACGCCGCGACGAAGTAGTAGCGCCTGCCCGGCTCGGCAAAGCCCGCCGGCGCCAGCCAGCCGTTGCCATCGTCGTGGACCGTGACCGACTCGCCCGTGGTCGGGTTCTTCACGCCGGCGCCGTCGCACCACTCTTCGCCACCCGCCTTGCACTTCCATTGGTAGGGCGCCTCAAGCGTCGCCGTGAAGCTCTGCCGCGCGCCGCCGTGGATCGGGCAGCCCTTCTCGAAGTTCGGGCAGATCGCGCGCGGGTTGCCGGCCGGCACCAGTCCGTAGATGAAGTCGTCGCTCTGCTCCAGCCACCAGTCGGCATCCTGCCGGATTCCGGCCGCGAGGTTCTTCGCCCAAGGCCGGGTCGCCACGTTCTTTCGGCCGCGCTCCACGTCGTCTCGGTCGATGATTGCCATGAAGCCTCGCGTCTTGCGCCGCTGCATCGCGACCGCAAGCACGGGCGCCACGCGAGCGGCATCTTCCTGCTCGCGCAGGGCTGCCGACTCCGCCCGGAGTTGCGCAGCGAGCGCCTGGGTGTCGACGACAACGGCCGGTTCCGCCGCTGCGCCGGTCACCTCAAGTTCTGCCACCCACAGTCGCCGATCCGCCGTCGCCGACGCTCCGTCCGGCGGCTGGACGAGACGGATTGCCTCGACGGGTTGGCGTGCGAAGCTAACCGCCGTCACCGGTTCCGGCTGCGCCTTGCTGACCGCAGCCAACTCCACCCACCGCCCGTCGCGGTAGCCCTGAAGTAGGAACCGCGTGGGCGTCAGCGGCGTGTCACTCGGCTGCCCCCAGTGCACAGTGACCTCGCTCACTGTCACCCGCTGCGGGAACACCAGCGCGACCGTGTGCGTGACTTCCCAGTTGTCCGAAGCCCACGAGGTCGTCCGCGCGCCCTCGCCGGAGCCCTCGGTGTTGCCATCGCAAACGTACTCGGGGTGCCAGCCGTCCACGCCCCAGCGGTCACGATGCTGGCTATCGGCGAGGGAAAGCACGCCGTCAAGGCGGGCGAGATTGTCCTGTGCCACGGCAGTGCCTACCGAGGCTTCGACGACGAAGGCGAGCAGACAGCTCGCGGCCAGTCTCGGCGCGTGCATGGTGGTTGTTACCTCTGGAGGTCTCTCGGGAGCCAGGGCCGCTTGCTGCGAACCTAAGGGAGCGACCCCGAGCAAGCTCGGGCGTCCGTGTGAGAGGCGCCATGGGCCGCGGAGTCAGGGGGTGTCCTTCTGTGCGAAGCGCGCGACCTCCTCAGGACCCAACGCCTTCGCATAGAACGCAAACTCATCCATCTTGCCCACCAGCCGCTCGTTGCCCTGGTACTGCGGGTTGGTTCCCACACCAATCTGTTGCGCGGCCGAGAAAACCTGCGCCGGGCAGTCGGCGGTGTGCTTCAGCTCGCCGTTCACGTAGAGCGACAACTTCGGTCCCTGCTTCACGGCGGCGAGGTGGTACCACTTGCCGTTCTCAAGGGGCACGCCCTCTGTTCCGTACATGCCGCCTGCCTCGATGCGGGCGAAGACTTGGTCGCCCTGGAGGACGATCCGGAGCGGGTCGTCCATCGACACCGCCCAGGCGGAGACGAGTTGGTAGAGGCGGTCGGTGGGCAGTCCCTCGGGGCAGACCCAGGCGCAGGCCGAGTAGTCGTCTTCGGGGAAGTAAGGTATCCGGTAGACGAGTTGGCTGGTCCTGCCGTTCAGGGCGACGGCCTTGCCTTCGTTGCCGAATCGGTCGGCGGCAGGCGCTACTTCGCTCGCCATGTCCAGCAGACCAAAGGAGGGCTTGCCGTCGCCGTCCAAGGGGGAGGCGACCATCAACCCGTCCTCGCCGACGGGTTGCGCGAGCAGCGCCACGTCGACCGTGTTGGGCAGCGCGGGATCGAGGGTGAACCGGCTGGGGCCGAGTTCGTTGGGGGTGGCGCCGTTGGCGTTGGTGGCCGCCACGCGCCAGAAGTAGAGTCGGTTTGGCTGCAGTTGCTCGCGAACCACTGCCCGGCAATCGCGCAGATTGTCTTTCGTGACCACGAGGTCGGCGAACCGGTCGTCCGTCGCCACCTCCAGCTTGAAGACGCGGCCGTCTCCTGCGGAACTGCGGTAGCCGGTCCACTCGAACAGGGCAGGACCGGCAGGAATCCGCTCTCCCTCCCGGGGACGCTTGAGGTGGAAGGCAGCCGGCGACGCGTTGACGACAGGGAGCCAGGCACGGTAGTCCGTGCCGTGGGCGCCGGCGGTGGCGAAGTCGCAGAGGATCACTTCGCTGCCATCGACCGCCTCCGCCCTCAAGAGGACCAGGGGCTGGAAGCGGCAGCCAGCGGGTGGGGTCGCCGGTTCGAGCTTCAGGTTGCGGACGTCCACCGGGGGAATCGCGTCCGTATCCATGCCGTTGAACTTCTGGTCGAAGGCGAGCAGCAGCGGCCCGCGGTAGAGCGCGGCCTTCCCGCGCTTCGACAGCTCGCCCGGCCAGTGCCGGAGCGACAGGTCGAGCGAGAGCTCTACCGTGTCGCCGTCGCGCCAGCGGCGCTTCAGCATGAGGTAGGCGCCTGGGGACACCGCTTCGAGGGGGGTGCCGTTGAGGGAGGCGTGGGACTGACGGGACCAATGCGGGATGCGGAGCTGAAGCGAGAACTCGGCGTCTTGCGCCAACCCGAGGGTCAGCCGGACTTGGCCGTCGGCGGGGTAGCGTGTCTCCTGCTGCAGGCGCAGCAGGGCGCCGTCTGCAAGCTTCAGGCTGACTTCGCAGGGCCCGTAGCAGTTCACGGCAATGCCGTCCGCCGTCTGCATCACGCCCCATTCAGACAGCATCCCGAGCCCGCGCGGCGCGTTGACGGAACAGCAGTTCAGCTCCGGCGTGCCGAAGCGCGACTGGAAGACGATGGTATGGGCCGAGGCTTCGCGCACGCCGTCAACCGGGGTGTTGTAGGTCCACCACCGGCCGGACGGGTGCTGTGAGCCCAACATGCTGTTCCATGTGGCCAGCTCCAGCTCATCGGCAGCGGCCGGGTCGCCGGTCAGCCGGAGCATGTCGACCGTCAACGCCATCCACGCCGTCGTGCAGCAGGTCTCGATGGCGCCGTCAGAGTACGGGTTGCCGATGGCGCGCTCGCCCGTGGTGAATCCGCCGCTGGGATGCCGGTCGTAGTTGCGGATGCTGGTCCAGTGCTGGACGAACGCCTGCTTGTACTTCTCGTCGCCGGTGATCTCGTACAGCTCGACAAGCCCCTGCAGGTCGTGCAGACTCTCCCACCGCGGTTTCGGCGTCCGCCAGAAGTCCTGCCCGTCCAGAGCGACACGCAGGTAGTCTCCGGCCCCCGGGAGCTCCCACTCCTTCTCGATCTGCCGCACCATTCGCAGATAGCGCTCCGCGCCCGTGAGTCGATACAGCCGCCCGAGCGAGTGGATGATCGCCATGTTCATCTCCTGCGACCCGGCGTCGAAGACGCGGCGGTCGGCGTCCAGGTAGGTACTGCAGACGAGGTCCGCCAGCTTGGTCGCGCACGCCAGCGCAGCTCGGTCACTCGTCCGCTCGTGCCACATTAGCAGTGCCAGCATGACGTGGTAGTGCCCCCACAGGTCCCAATGCCCGAGTAGCCGCTCCTCCTTGCGGAACGGGCCGAGGTAGCCGTCCTCGGCCTGGGTCGAGATCAGCTCCTTGAGGACCCCGGCCACAAACGGCTCCAGGCGCGGATCATCCGTCATCCGGCACGCCTGGACCGCCGAGATCAAGTACTTGCCGACGAACTCCCCGGCCCAGGGAACCAACTCGGGCACTGGCTTCCGGTCGCGCCGCCGGAACATCTCGACCATGCCGAGGTTGGCGAGGGGTGCTCGGAGCAGCCAGTTGTCGAGGTTGGCTTGCACGCGGTCGCCCAGGGGACCCCCGAAGTGGAAGTGGGCTGAAGTCGGCATCTCCATGGGCATGGCGGGTCTCTCCTGGGCGAAGGCGGTGGCGGCGTTGATGAGCAACAGGGCGAGCATGGAAGTCCTCGGGAGGCGAGGTGGCAGAACTGCGGCGTTGGACGGCGGGGAAGACTTACCACGCTCGAACCGGAACACCTGCCCCCGGGTCGAAGAGGGGTGGCGCCAGGAGGCGGCCACGTCACCGCACCTCAACAATGTAGCACGGCGCCTCAGTCAGCCGAATGGACTTGCCGGCCGGCCGCGGTTGGGCATTACCGAACGGGTCCTGCAATCGCCCGCGGGGGCCAAGGTTCACCGCCAACTCCGCCTCCCCCTCCGCTGCCCACGCAATCTTGGCCGGACCCTCGGGCCGCTCAAGGGAGACGACGCGGATATTGGGGTCGGGCAACTCGACGCCGGTGATCTCTGCCCCTTGCAGGAAGCGGGTCAGGGCGGCGAGCTGCATGAAGGAGACCTTTGGCGAGAGGACTTCGCCTCGTCGGCGCGCGATGCCAAACTGCTCCTCGACGTACCCGCCTTCCCCGTCGGGGCCGAGGTGGTAGAGGAACGCCCTATCGATCCCGTACGCGAGCTGAAGGAGGGTCTGCCGGACGAGGTAGTTTGCCTGCTGCTCCTCGGTGACCTCCCACGGAGCCAGCACGGGCGTGTTGCGGGCCGACTCGGCTGTGCGGGGATCGTTAGGGTTGCAGGTAGTGAAGCCGTACTCGGTCACCCAGAGCTGCCCGCCCTTGACCAGCGGGCGGATTTCGGGGACCGACTGCGCCAGCCCATCGACGGAAGAGTGGACTCCTTGGTGGCGCAACTCCGGCCGGCGGCTGCGCGGGGCGGGGTACGTGTGCGTGTCCCAGGCGTCCAGGTACCTGCCGATGGAACGTGGTGGCTTGACGAGAGCCTCTGTCCAGCCGGAGTCGCCGCCGCTGTTCACGGAGACCGAGGGGCCAACCACGGTTACCGTCGGATCCACCGACTTGATCGCCTCATAGCCGCCCTTCATGACCTCAACCCAGAAGTCCTGCTGTGCCCCGGTGGCCAGCATGCTCTCCGGCTCGTTCCACAAGTCGTAGGCGTGGACGCGGCCTTTGAAACGAGCGGCCACCTGACGGACGTACTCGGAGTGTGCCTTCCGGTCGAACAGGCCGTCGGCCGTTTTCGCCCACTCGGGCGGGTAGGTGAGCACGGGCAGGGCCTTGATCCCCAGCTTTTCGACGGGGGTGAACCAGGACTCCATCGAGGTGAAGTCGATCTTGCCAGCACCCGCCTGCTCGAAGATGCTCCAGTTCCAGTCGATCCGGGCCCATCCCACACCGAGGAGGTGGACGAGTTGGGCGGACTCCTCGGTGCCGACGTGGATGTTGATGCCGAGGCGGTCGTAACCCGCGTCTGGCGGCCGCTGGATCCGACCGAAGCGACCGTCGGGTCGGTACTCCTGTTCCTCGTCGCCACGGACGACCACCTCCAGGTCGTAGGCGCCGAGTCGGTCGGCGCCGTGCGGCAGGATCGGTACGGTACGACTCGCCCGCGCGGCCACCTCTGCGTCTCCCGTTCCGGCGGAGCAGTCCCTCGCAGGGGCAGACAGCGACCGACAGCGCCACGCAAAGTCGAAGTGTCGTGGCTGGTCGGCGTAGTTCTCGATCTCCAGCGCGAAGCGTGTGTCGTCGCCGGGGAAGAACAGGCTGCCGAACTTGGCGGGCACGAGTCGCACTGACGCCGCCTGTCCGTGGAACTGTGTCGCCACTTCGCCTTCCTCCAGTTGCACAGCATCTACGTCGAGTTGTTGGGTCGGCGCCTCAACGGCGACTATCACCGGCCACGGGCCGGTCTCCTTCGCCTGCTGCCGGAGGGCCGGTCGGAACAGCGTGAAGCCATAGTCGAAGCTCGGCGCCCACACGAGGAACACATTGGGTTCCAGCTTGATCGGCGCTCGGGGCGGGAACACGTAATCGGAGTACACGTACCCGGCAAGGAGCTTCTGCGGGTACTTCGCGGCGACGAGCTTCGCGACGTTGTCGTAGAACGTGAGGATGGCCGGCGTGATGGAGAGGTGGCCATTCGGGTCCTTCTCGTAGAGCTTTGTGCACTCGGCACACTCGCACCAGCCGGCCGAATCGGCCGGCGAAAGCGAGAAGGACGTCGCCCTCGGCTGCTCGTCGAAGTACCGGATCGCCGCGTCGGCAAACGCGCGCACCAGCCCGGGGTTGGTGACGCACAGCTTGTAGCGGCCGGTCGGCGGCACGCGCACGCCGCCTCGTTCCGCGAACCAGTCGGGGTGCTGATCGAAGGCGGTGGGTGGGACGGCGGTCCAGTTGTGGCTGTGGTTGAGGAACAGGCTCCAGCCCAGTCGCTGCCGCGCCCACCAGCGCTTGACCTCCGGCCGACCTTCCTGGGTGTACGGCACGCGGCGGTTCAGGAAGAACGGCGCGTCGGTCAGGTCGGTGTCGGGGAGGGTCACGTCGGTGGTTGCCGGCACGTAGTCGCCATGCTCACCGGGCATCAGCCACCGCACGCCGACGAACTTCTCGAGGAAGGCGTAGACGCCGTTGCGCGTGCCGGCGGACGTGCCGCCGCTCTGCGTCAACTCGCCGTCGTTCGTGTCGGGACCGAGGATGTAGAGGTTCGCGCCCTTGGTGACAACGCGGAATCCCTCCAGCGGGATGTCCTTCAAGGAGAGTCCCGCCGCGTGCGCGGCGGCGTTGTCACCCAGGCAGATCATCGGGTCGTGCGGCTCCTGGACGAGGGCCAGCTTCGCCTTGGCGGCTCTGTACAGGTAGTCCCGCAGCTCGGCGGCGGCCAGCGCCACGGAGGGCGGCGCCTGGGCGTCATGGTAGAGGACATACGTCGTGCCCTCGCCCCGCAGCAGCGGCAGCGGGGCGGACCAGCAGAGGTCCGCGAGCATGGCCGCGCTTGCGGCGGCAAGCAGCAGGCAGTGTGCCATGGTCGTGCAACTCTCCTTCGTAGGGGGGCGATCCGCGTTTACATTGGGCCGTTGCTGCGCACGTGTGGGCACGAACCGAGAATCTGAGGAACTGCAGGGACAGCAATGGGTGGCCGCGTGAAGGCGGTCCGGGCCGCGTCCGATGCAAACGCAACTGGCCCGGTTTGGGTTCGCCACGGGCAGTGGCGCATCCTCCCCGGCATCGAGGCGGGTGACTCGACTGCTCTGGCCCGCCACAGTGTCGTGGCGTGCACCCAGCAGTCAGTGGAGTCCGTCGCCAGGTGTCGCGCCGCCCTTTGCCCTGTTGGTATACTACTCTGGTTACCCGCATTCTGCGTACCTCGGAGGTATGTCCCATGCTCGGAGGACACACGTTCCGCCGCGCCTTCTTCACTGGCGCCGTGGCGCTCGTGGTATTGCCGGTCGCCGCTGCGCCGACGCTCGACGTGCCCATGGAACGCAAGCTGATCACCGTCAAGATCCTTGTCGGGCTCAAGGACGCAGAGCCGTCCATTTGGGAAGGCACGTACCACCTCAGTGAGGGCCGCGTGGTCGCCACCGACGGGTGGCGATTTGCCCAGGACGACTACGCTACGCCCACCAACTATAAGTGCGAGGTGCGCCGGTTCTATCCGCGTTTCTGGCAGATGCGGGGACGCGACCCAAGCAAGCTCCCGCTGGAGCCCAACGGGTTCCTGCTCACGTGCTCCGCAGTCAGCCAAGCCGCCACGTTGGAGGTGACCACGCCGAAAGGCGACTTCACCGTCCCGCTGGGTAGTCTCGGCTACGGTGGTGCGCAGCGCAAGCTCGAGGGGAACGTGGAGTTCCAGCGCGTCCCCACCTACCGAACAGTGGTCAAGGCGTCCACGGAAGACGGCTACCCGGCGGCTGTGGCGGGACCGGGCAACGCGCTCTTCGTCGCCTACCTCGCCTTCACCCACGGCGTGGGGTTCGAGTCGCGCCCACCGATCAAGGAGATGCCGACCGACTTCGCCTCGCTGGGCGAACCGACGGGCGGCGATCAGGTCAGGTTCACGGAAATGAACGGTGATCGGTGGACGGAGCCGGTGGCGCTCACCGAGAAGGGCGGCGATCTCTTCGGGACGGCCATTGCCGCGGATGGTCAGGGCCGCACTTGGGTGTTCTGGGCGGCCAACGTCGACGAGAACTGGGACGTCTTCGCCAAGATCCGCACGGACGGCAAGTGGGCCGAGGCAATCCGCTTGACCTCCGCTCCGGGCTCCGACTTCAATGTAGTGGCTGTTACTGACTCCGAGGGGAGGGTGTGGGTGGCCTGGCAAAGCCTCACCAGAGGGAATGCCGACCTCTATGCTGCCCGCCAGGAGGGGGACACGTTCGGCAAGCCCGTCGTGGTCGCCAGCGGGTCCGCCAACGAGTGGGAGCCGGCCATTGCGGCCTCCGCGGACGGTCAGGTTGCCGTGGCGTGGGACAGCTACCAGCGCGGCGACTACGACGTGCTGGCGAGAGTCTGGCGCGGCGGCAAGTGGGGCAGTGTCCGGCGCCTCACGGACAGTGCGCAGAACGAGGCGCGGGCCAGCGCGGCCTTCGACGGACAGAACCGATTGTGGGTTGCCTACGAAGTGTCACCGGAAGGCTGGGGCAAAGACTCCGGCCCCTACGACCAGACCCCGCGGAAGACGGCACTCTACAAGAGCCGCGAGATCGGCCTCAAGGTGCTGCAGGGCGACAAGCTGTTTGCCCCGGAAGCCGACGTCAATCTGTCCATGCCCATGCCCGACGGTAACCCGCGCTGGCCAAAGTCACAGAAGCGGTTCCTGGCGGCCACGCCGAGAGTGACGGCCGGTGCCGAGGGGCGCATCTGGCTCTCCGCTCGCATCCGCTGGACCCGCTTCGAGAGCTTCGTCGGAGGCGACTGGCTGACGTTCCTGACCACGCCGGAGGGCGACACGTGGCGAACGGCATTCATGGTACCTGGGTCGGACGGGTTTCTGCATGAACCATCGGCGCTGGTCCCGGCCCCCGGCTCTGGCCTGTACGCCGTGTCGACCACGGACGGCCGATTCCACTCGGCAGCGTTCTTCGGTCCGGGAGTGCCGAAGGCGCGACAGCGAAGCAAGGACGCCCCGCCGGCGTGCACCCGCGACTACCCAACGTACCAGGATTGGCAGTTCAACAGGGAGATCAGCGTGGCCGATACCGGCGCAGTCCGCCAGCCGGACGAAGACTGCAAGCTCGTCGAGGTGCAGCCCGAGTCGGAGGCAACTCCTTCCTCCGACGCCCAGGACGAGGCGCGCCAAGTCGCTGCGATCCGCGAGTACCGCGCCGAGCTGAACGGCAAGCCTGTCCGCGTGTGGCGCGGCGAGTTCCACCGCCACACCGAGCTGTCGAGCGATGGCTCCGGCGATGGGACGCTCTTCGATATGTGGCGCTACGGCATCGACATGGCCTCGCTGGACTGGCTCGGCTGCGGCGACCACGACAACGGCTCCCGGGAGTTCCACTGGTGGCTCACCCAGAAGACCACCTCGCTATTCACCATGCCCGGCGCCTTCACCCCGATGTACACATACGAGCGGAGCTGCAACTACCCCGACGGTCACCGGAACGTGGTGTTTGCCGAGAGGGGCGTCCGTCCCCTCGCTCGGCTGCAGGGCGGCGCCGGCGAGGCGCTGGACAACCTCCCCGCCGACGCGAAGCGGCCCAGCGCGCCGGATACGCTCATGCTGTACAAGTACCTGGGCGCGTTCGGTGGCGTCTGCGCCAGTCACACCAGCGGCACCGACATGGGCACCGATTGGCGTGACAACGATCCCAAAGTGGAGCCGATCGTGGAGATCTACCAAGGCGACCGCAACAGCTACGAACGGTCGGACGCGCCCCGCGCCAACAGCGCCGATTACTCGCTGGGCGGCTGGCGACCGCTGGGGTTCGTGTCACGGGCGCTGCTCAAGGGCTACCGCCTGGGCTTCCAGTCTTCCAGCGACCACATCTCCACCCACATGAGCTACTGCAACGTGTGGGTCGAGGAGCCCACCCGTGAAGCAATCCTCGACGCCATGAAGAAGCGCCACGTGTACGGCGCCACCGACAACATCATTGCCGACGTGCGTAGCGGCGACCACTTCATGGGAGACGAGTTCACCGTCAGCAAGCCGCCGTCGTTGCACGTGAAGCTGGTCGGCACGGCGCCCTTCGCCGAGGTGGTCGTGGTCAAGGACAATGTCTACGTCTACTCCAGCCGACCCAACAAGGCGGAAGTTGAGTTCGACTGGACCGACGCTGACGCGCAACGGGGCAAGACCAGCTACTACTACATCCGGGGATTGCAGGTCGGCGAGAAGGAGACCCGGAAGATCAAGTCGCTCCAGGGCGGCGACCTGGATAAGGAGTTCGACAACGGCGAGATCGTGTGGGCGTCGCCGATGTGGATCACGTATGCGCCCTGAACCGCCACTCGCAGCAACCGGGCGCAAGGCGGCTTGCAAGGCGGTTGGTGGTGCCGTGGCATCCCTTGCGCTACTGATGCAGGCCGCTCAAGGCGCCGAGCGCCCGATCACAGCCGGCGGCCTTGCTGCTATAGTCGCGAAGGTTAGGAATACACCGAAGTGGAAGTTCGCAGAACTTCACCCGGGGGCGTGTGGTGAGCACCCAACACAGTGCTGTGCACGCAGAAGCGTCGAACTTGTGCAATAGCTTCGGTGTATTCCTACCCTTCGCGAGTATACCTTCCACGTCACCGACCCGGGCGACGACGGCCGCATTCATGTCGCCACGTTCAGCGTGTTCGGCCCCGACGCAGCGCCGTAGCTTGGCCGTTGCGTGTTTCCCCAAGCACAGGTTTTCGGCTGTCTCGCACGAACTACCAGACACACGTATGACAGACCGCAAAGGAGCAACACAGATGAAACTTGGAGCGAACTCAGTCCTCTTCGGCGCCTTCGACCTGGAGACGGCGTTCAAGCACCTGACCATGGCCGGCTATGACGGCATCGAGCTGTCGGCCATCGGCGGGATGAGCGAACACTTGGTGCTGGACCGCTGGCGGGAGATCGCGCCGGAGATCAAGCGGCTGAAGGAGGCGTACGGGCTCGAGTTGCTGGGCATGGAGCAACCCTCTCAGGACCCGAACACCATGGAGACGGCATTCCAGGCGGCCGTCGAGATTGGCATCCCCCTCGTCAACTGCGGTCCCGGCGGGAAGAGCGACGACGAAGAGTCGCTGAAGCAGTCCATTGACTCGCTGGGCAAGCTGGCCGAGCGTGCCCAGCACTTCGGCGTGACGCTCTGCGTCAAGGCCCACGTCGGCGCCAGCATCTACAACACGCCGACGACATTGCGCGCCATGGCGGAGATCTCCTGCCCCGCCTTTGGCATCGACATGGACCCGTCGCACATCCATCGCGCCAATGAGAACCCCGTGGAGGCCATCGCCGCCGTGGTCTCGCGCGTGAAGCATGTGCACATCCGCGACTGCAAGGGCCGCCAGCACGGCCCCGGGGAGCCGTGCGACCAGGCGTGCGGCCGCGGCGACATCGACCTCGTCGGCTACCTCCGCGTGCTCCACGAGAACGGCTACACCGGCCCGGTCGATCTCGAAGTCATCGGCACCAAAGGCAAAGGGTACACCCTCGAGCAGTGCGTCACCATCGCCGCCGAGACCCGCGGCCACATGCAGGCGTGTCTGCAGGCGTGTGGAGCGCGCTGACGCCAAGCCGGCGCTGGGGTGCCGCAGGTGCGGTTCACCGGTGCTTGTCGCCTCGCGACGGCACCACTCCGGCCCTCGGACAGCCCACTCGCCCGCCGCTGGCCACTGATTGCCGAACACTGTTCACTCACCATTCACTCACCCGAGAAGGAGCCCACCCAATGGCACTCAAAGTAGGAATCGTCGGCATGCGCGGCATCGGCAACAACCACGCCGACTGCCACGCGAAGGATGAACTGTCGGACTTCGTCGCGGTTTGCGATGTGGTCCGTGAACGCGCGGACGAGACCGCGGAGAGGCATGGCGTGAAGGCGTACTACAGCCTGAAGGACATGCTGGCACACGAAGACCTGGACGTCGTCGATGTCACCACCGGCGGGAACGAGAATGGGAGCTGGCACTACGAGCCGGCGATGGAGGCGCTCGATGCCGGCAAACATGTGCTGGTGGAGAAGCCGCTGTCCAACGATGTCCGCGAAGCGCGCGAGATGGTCGCCACGGCGGCAGAGAAGGGCGTCTACCTGGGCTGCAACCTGAACCACTACTTCACCGAACCCGCGGAGATCGCCAAGAAGTACCAGGACGACGGACAGCTCGGCGAGTTGGTGTACTGTCTCCACAAGATGGGGTTTGCCGGCGGCGAGCGCACCTATGGCGGTTTGTCCAAGGCGCCGAACGTGGACGGGTTCCCGTACTTCCACGTCAAGGCGTTCCTGTCGCACCCGCTCAGCGTCATGCGCTACTTCTGCGGCGACGTGACCCACGTGCAGGCGTTCATCGACCGGCCCGCCTTCCGCAAAACCGCCGGCGACGTAATGCTGTCCATCAACAGCATCCACCTGAAGTTCGAGAACGGCTGCATTGGCTACCTGCTCAGCCAGCGCGGCGACGCGACCTTCGGGCTTGGCGGGTGGTGGAGCATTGAGGTCGCCGGCACGCGCGGAACCTTCGTCATCGAGAACTGCGTGGAGAAGTGCACCTTCTTCCCCGCCCCCGGCACCGAGGGCGCCGCGCAGCCCGAGAAGCTCGCCATGGGCTCCTCGCCTCTGCCCGTCGTGCACGAGTCAGGGGTGTCGGACTTCGGCGCCACTTTCCCCCGCCGGATCCACGCCTTCCTCGAAGACGTCACCAACGGCGTCGCCCTGGAGAAGCTCCGCGCCTCCGGCCGCGACGCCCTGGCCGCCCTCGAATACACCTGGGCTGCCATGGAGTCCTACGAACAGGGCGGCATCCTCGTCCGCCCGCATCCGCTGCCGCTGCTCAAGGGGGATCCGAGGAGGCAGTAGAGGGGGGCCGTGTCGCTGACGGCGTGTTCACTCACCGCGGAGTCCCCAGGCCACATCCTGCTCGACCGCGCGGCGGGCGTAGTCCAGGTCTTCAACGGCCTCCAGCCCCAGTTCGGCCACCGCGTCCTCGCGTCGCAGTTCACCGGCGACATAGGCGTCGGTTACCTGCCTGCGGTAGAGCTGTGCCAGACCGGTCTCCAAAGCGTCGGCGAGGATCAGCGATTCGGGTCGTCCCGTGGCTTGCACCAGGTATCCGAGTTCGCCGCGCAGTGTCTGAGTCGTAGGCATGGCAGCATTCGTCCTTTCGCGCCCCCCATTCTACCGGCCCGTCTCGCTTTCGACAATCGCCTCCTCCTCCGTTAGCCCATACAGCCGGTACACGATGAGGTCGGTGAGCCGATCAGTGGCGGCGATCCGCTCCTTCAAGGGCGTCAGGTTCGCCAGACTGGCGCCAAACTCGCGCTCGAGGGCTTCCTGAACCGCCCGCCTGCCGGGGTCCACCGTCAGCTTGCGGCGGTTGGCGCGCAGGACGACCACCCTCAACCTTCGCCCTTTCTCCATGGTCTTGCGCACAGTCAGGTTCTCTGCCAACTGCGGAACTACGTCAGAGAGTCAGGCGCGGAATCGCTCCAACTCTCCTTCACCAAGTCGGCAAAGTGCTTGTGGTCCCACTCGTTCGGAAGCCATGGCAAGGGACTCGACAGGTCGTCCATCCTACAGCGTGGGAGTTGGTCGCGCACCTTGCGGACCTCTTCCGCTGCCGCCTCTGGCTTGTTGGCGAACAGAAGCGCGTTGATGAGGTTGTGCCGAGGTACGAGCGCATCTGGGGCGCACGCCACCGCCTGCCTCAGCTTGCGGAGCGCTTCGACAAGGTCGCGGTTCGGTCCGAGCATGTAGAGTTCCCCCCAGTCGTTCCACAGCCGCCACCAGGTCGGGAAGACCTCGGTGGCATGGCAGTACCACTGGGCTGACAAATCGTGGTTAGGCGGGTCTGACCAGCGAGTCTGACCGGCCTGCTGTGCTCGGCGAGGGTCTCCTGACCCCGCCGCTCCCCGGACCGACAGGTCTCCTCGAATCCCGTGGATTCGCAGCCCTTTGAGACCTTCCGGTCAAGCGTTTCGGGGCGGTCGGAGACCTGCCCCGAGCTAAGTACGGTTGTAGTATTAGGCGGGTCTGACCAGCGAGTCTGACCGGCCTGCTGACGGCACAGCATCGCGACCAGCCAGCACAGCCACGTCTCGTTGGGGTGCGCGAGCCCAATACGCTCGCAGATGGCGAAGATGGTCGGATCTATCTCCAAGCCAAGCCGGCTGTCAGCACTACTGAATGGCACATCCCCTATCCCGTCCAATTCATGCACGTTGTAGCGTCCGGCGGGCAGCCCTTTGGCTTGATCGAGCGGACCTCGTGCACTCAGTGCGGGCATGTCCCACTGGAGGTCTTTGCATTGCTGCCTGAGTGGGTGGACGATGGGGTCGGAGAGGTACACCCGCGAGACACGGCCCGCCCGGGCGGCCGACTCGATCCGTTTCGCGACACTGAACGCGAATCCCTCCGAACTCTTCCGTGGAGCGGTAGCAGGGAACCGACCGTGGAGTATCTGCCCCAGGTGGACTCCGATGGCGAGGTCGCGAGGGAGGTGGTCCTGCTTGATTCGCTCGCGGTTGTAGTCCGACACCAGCCACATGAGCTTCAGATTCACGGCGCTCTGGAGAGCGAGTTGCACGTTCCGTTGGAGTTGGGCAGTCTGCCCCGGCTGCGAGTGGAAGGTGAGGCAAATCTCGTCCCCTCGGGTGGAGGCAATAGAGCCGGGGCAGGCACAGACCTTACTGAAACCGCTCCCCACGTGCTCAGCAATCTGCTGGAGTTCCCAGATCACCTTTCCGTATGCGCGCAGGCTCAGCTCCTCTGCCATCGCGGTCGAATCCACGATGTCGGCGAACAGGATGACAGCTTCCCGCTCCTCCGGGTCACTCAGGCATGTACCGGGCATGATCGCTACCTCCGCCTACTCACCGCAGCTACGCGTCCTCGTCGCCAAGCCTCTTCGCCGGGCGGGCGACCAGCCGAGTTCCCGGCTTCAGTCGCCTTTCAGTGTCGACAAAGCGTTCCTTATAGGTCTGCAAGGATTCGCGCATGTTGGAGGTCAGGCGACCGATGTCGTACCGCTGCTGGACGGCGCGGAAGAGCTCTTCGGTGCCCATGGACGGGTCGGATTGGAGTTCGGCCCGCATGACCGCCGCCACTTCGGAGGGCGGGATCTCCTCGAACCGCCGGTCACCACGGGCACGGGCGACGATTGGCGGGGTACCGGCCTTGCGGACGATTGTGTTCACCTGCCCCTCCGTGGCGTGTTCGTTGACCTGCTCTACGAGGTGGGCGTGCACCGCAGCCGACAGCGCTCGGTTCAGCGCCGACCGAACCTGGCGACCGACTTTGCCGATTCCCGCCGCCTTCGCGTACAACTGGTACGCCCGGTGACACAGCATGGGTCCTTCTGCCTCGATGATCTCCACCAGGCCCGGGAGGATGTCCTTCGCGTTCGCCGTGCGAGGGTCCGGCAACGGCCGCGGAGCCCAGTGGCGGTACGGCCGTTGCATGGCGCCATCGCCGGCTGCTTCACGGTCAAAGAGCGTCGGGGCGAGCGGCAGTGCGAGCTGACTCGGTTCGTCAGCATCCCGAGGGCCCTCCGTTGGCTGCGTCGCCTGCTCGGCGGGGTGAGAGCGCGTCTCTGCGTCTGCGTCCGGATCGCGAGGTACGTCTGGCCGCTCAGTCAGCGCCACGTCGGCGGGCGTGCCAGCGGGCACTACAAGATCGCCACCCTCAGGCTCAGCGGCATGGGGTGCTTCGTCGTCCGCCCCCGCGTCCTCCGGGGTCTCGGCGGAGGACGGGTGAATGCCGAGGTCGTCCAGCGTCTCCCAGAGACTCCTCAAGGCCGCCTCCGGGTCCCTGTAGAACGTGCTTCCTCGGACGCGCCAGAATGTGCAGTCACATCGCTCCAGCATTCGCTGGCGCGCCTGGTCAGCTTCGTATTGCTCAAGCCCGTGGGAATCGTCACCGTCGCATTCCACGGCAAGCCGGCCCCGCATGCCTTCAACAACCAAGTCGATGCGTTTCCCAGCCACCTCGAACTGCGGGATGACTCGGTAGCCACGATCCACGATCTTGAGAAAGACATCGACTTCGAACCAGCTATCGAATGGGCGAGGTGGCTTCTCATCCCGACCGCGTCGTGCCGCCAAGCGTCGCCATTCAGCGACTGGGAGACCGCCAACGTCGATGGTCTCAGTCTTCGGGTCCTGGCAGTACTGGAGCAGAGCGTACCGGTAGCACTTCTGACTGAGGTCGTTCAGCGTCGCCGTGTGGAACAGCCACATCTGGTCCCGCGCGCGGCTGGCGGCGACGTTGAACCGTCGTTTGGCTGCTTCCCCTGAGAGCACCCCAATTCTGTAGCCCTGACTCGGAGCGGAAACCATGCTCAAGAACATCACGTCGCGTTCGTCGCCCTGAAAGGCGTAGGCGTCCCCGCAGACGAGCCGACGCCGCTCCATCTCCTGGGCCCCCAGCTTCTGGAGCAGCGTCTGCTCAATGAGTCGCGCTTGGTCCTCACCGAGCAGGCTGATGACGCCCATCGACTTCCCCTCATACTGCGCGTCGCCGCAGCACGCCACGATCTGGTCGACCAGCGCTTCCGCCTCCGGTTGATTGGCGATCCTGGGCGAGTGTCCCTGCTGGTAGCCGTCAGGAACATGGCGAGTGACAACGACAGGCTGTAGCCGGGCGGTTCCATACTGCCGAAGGGGTATGAGCGGCTGGTTGCTGTAGCACAGGTTGTTGGAGAACTGGATGATCTCCGGCATGCAGCGGAAGTGCTCGGTAAGGCGGATGCGGCCACGGTAGCGAATCTCGGCTTGGTCGAAGAAGCTGTACTCAATGCCAAAGTGCGCTGACAGCGGAAGGTCATGAATGTAGCGCAGCCGTAGATCGTCGACAGCACTCGGGCTCTGCCCGACGTTGTCTGGTTTGATCTGCTGATCGTCACCGACAACGATAACTCTCTTCGCCAGGTAAGACAGGAAGAGGGCCTCCAGGCCAGACTGGCTCGCCTCGTCCACGATCACAACGTCGAACGCGTCCGCCGACGGATGGATCGTCTCGGCCACTCGGTACAGGGGCATTACCCAGGCAGGGATGGCGGAGCGACACTCGTCCATGTCGTCTCGAGCGACCTTGTCATAGTGGGCGACGCGCTTGCCCTTCCTCTTCCCCGCTGCCCCGATCGCCTTTGTCCACCCCACCAAGTGGGAAAGCTCGTGCTCGGTCATGCGCTTTGGTCCGGAGAACCTGTGTCCCCACGCCTTCTCCGCGGCAAGTTGGCCGAGCAGATCCCGGATCTCCTGGCGCCACCGTTCGGCGTCGTCGGCCAGCCGCTCGTACTCCTTCTGGTCATTGAGCTTCTGTAGCCAGGTGTCTGCCTGTCGCCAGTTCCAGGCGGCGGTGAACTCGGCAAGTCGCTGATCCCACGCGGTGTTGGAGAACGACGACGTGAGCTGGTCCGCCACGTCCGGGCTCGCATCCTGCAGACGCTGGAGAAGTTCGTCCCGGCGCTGAAGCTTCGCCTTCCACTCCCACAGTGTCAGAAGGCGCTGGTACGCTTCGCGATAGGCGCCGACGGCGCGTTGCCTGATTGCGCCCTCCAGCTCGGAGACCTCCGGGTGACAGGCCCCGCTCACCACGCAAGCCCGGAGTGCGCGGAGAGCTTCTCCGAAGGTTTCGCTCGCCTTGGTGAGCTGCTCCTCAAGTGACACAGCATCGACAGCCCGCTCAAGAGCAGCAATGCTCTCGGGCTCGTGCCAAGCGGGTTCACGGAGGCCCGGAATGGCTGCGGCGGCCGCGCGTGTCGCTGATAGCGTGTCCAACAGCGCCACGGCTCGATCGAGTTGCTCATACAGGTCGGCGAACCTGGCTGCCTGTGGAGCGCACGGGCCTTCGGGCAGGGTGCAGTGGGGTGCCCAGTGAAGGCGCAGGTCCGCCAAGAGGTCCTGAACGGCGATCCACTCCACGAGTCCCCGCAGCGCGTCTGGTGTGCTACACAACTGACCGTCCACGCGCACTTCCCGGAGCAGGTACGCCCGGGGCCGGACAACGCCGGGGCGCAATGGCCCCCAGCCGAGTCTCCCTCCGCTCTCCAGGTGGTGGAGCAGCGACTCCGCGTCGGCCTTCAACGTTGCCCGGTCGCGACCATCAAGGCCGTCCAGTCGCATCTGGTCAGCCGATGGGCATCGGTCACCGAGATCCAAGAGCAGGCGCTTCGTGGACTGCCGCAGCTCCACCCAGGACCTGTGCTGTCCGGTCACCACGTCCTGAACCACCGACTTCACCCACCCCTGCGGATGAGCTGCCAATGCGCCCCAGGCGGCCCGGTATGCTGCCAGCCGCGGCACGAGCGCGTCACGCTGCTCCACAGAGGCCTTCAGGAGTGCGGGGTAGCCGGGATGTCGCACGTCGGCTGCAGCGGCTTCGAGACGAGCACGAGCGGAAGCTTCCGCCTCCACCCTATCCACGAACACGTCGGGGGCCGGCAGATGCTCCGGAGACGGCATACCCTGCCGCAGTCCGGACTCGTCGGCCTGGCTGCACTCCCTGCCGAGCCGCAGAAGCTCCAACGCCTCGGCGTCGGTAAGCGATGGCTCAGCGTGGCCGTCAGTCGGGGCGGGCAACCAGGAAAAGCGCGGCTCCTCGGCGCAGAGCCTCTGCGCAATCTGTTGGGCCGTGCCAGAGTAGCCGCCGGACATCGGCGGAGGCTCGTATGTCTCCGCCTCGCGGATGCTGCGAAGACGAGCCGCGGTCCCCGCTTCCCGCCTTCTCGCTTGGTCCAGTTGCTCCTCCAGGTCGGCCACGCGTTGCCGGTGTCGGCGCTCGTCCCACTTGTTGTGACGGTCAGTTATCGCTCTGACCGAGTCCTCCAGGTCCTGCATTGCGTGTCGGTCGTCGCCAAGAAGCATCACGCACAGGTCAGCGATGGCCGGCGGGATCTTGTCGCGCAACACCCTTAGAGCCCGCGGCGCGTGACTGGTAACCAGGACCCGGTGCCCCGTCGCCAGCAGGTGACTGACCAGGTTGGCGATCGTGTGTGACTTGCCTGTGCCAGGCGGCCCCTGCACCAGCACGCCGTGCTGGGATGACAACCGACGCACGATCTCGATCTGCTCGTCGTTCGCGACCAGTGGGAAGTAGATCTCAGGTGGCGGGGTCGTATGACCGCTACCGTCTTCCGAAGGCGGGCCCTCACTGCCCCCCTCACCGACGCCGCGGTCCGGTCCGCGCACCAGCCGGGCCACGCCCTCCGGAAGCGTCACTCCATCCTGGAGTTGTTCGATGATCTCCTTGAGGAGGCGCAGCAGACCGCGCTCGGTCCGGCGACGCAGGACGAGAGCTGGCGCCAGGTGCACCGTGGGGCGGCTGGGGATGGATTCCGGCTGCGCGAGAGATTCGTCGAAGCTCCCTTCCGAGGACAGGGAGTGGACCCACGACTTCAGGGCGGCGGCGACCTGCGTGCCGTCCCAGATCGCGTCGCCGGTGTCTTGGAGTTGCTGCTCGACTACGTTCTGGGCCTGAGGCGACGGCCGCTCATCGGTTTCGAGCATCTCCTGCTCCAAGGTAGGTCTCGCTCCTTCGCCTGCCGGTCCAACGGAGATGACCCCACGTTCAGCGTCAAAGGTCAGAGTGGTCTGGGCGACGACCAAGTGGCGCCTCACCTCTTGCCCGGTCGGTGTCTTCCACGCCAAACACCCAAGCCCGAAAACCACCTCGTAGGCTTCGCCCAAACGCTGTTGTCTCTGGTAGACAGAAAACAGGTCGTTGTACACTTCCTGGACTCGACGAAGCCGCCGATCCTCCTCAGCCCACGGCCACCAGCGGCTCTCGACCCACTTCTCCCACGCCTGCTTGATCTCAGGGCGGTCGCTCAATTCGACCTCTTGGACCTGCACTTTGCCATCGTCACCGTGTCCCTCAGGCCGGATAGTGATGCGTTCCCGGAGTTCGGGGAAGTCGCCTGTAGAGTCGCTGACCTCGCGAACACTCAGCCAAGGCACGAGCGTTTCCGGCACTTCGGGCGCCGGCAGCAGGCGGGGCTTGCCGACCTCGATCCAGGTGTCCCCCGCAGCCGCTTCCTCGCCTTGGTGCCACGCCGCGCAGTAGCACTCATCTTCCTGCGGGATGTCGGCGAGCCAGATGAGGTCGTCGTATTGCCGCAAATGTCGGACGGTCACCGTCCGCAGGAGCGCGACCTCTCGCAGGAACGTGAACAGCCTGACGGCACGGTCACGCATCACTGCCTCGTCCGTCTGGGGCACGCTGCGTTCGGGCGCGTCTGCCATCGTCAAGCTACCCCCATGGATCTGCCTCGGACTGCCGACGGTGGCACGAGCGTCTTGTTGCAGAGCACCACCCAGTCGTCAGATAGCCGCTTTGCGAGGAGCTTGGCGGTCTGCTTTTCGCCCTCGGTCATGAACTCGCCCAGATAGATCAGTTCAGCCATCAGCAATCACTCCCCGGAGCGGTCACCTCTCAGTCACCGGGGTCGGACCATTGAAGCGACCTGCATAGAAAGGGCAACTCCTGTGCCCGTTGCCATTTCGCCGCCGCTGCGCAGACCCCTTCCGTTCAGCGAGTTGAGCGGGGCCCGCGGGCGGCACCGCCCTCGGTCCGGTTGGCGGGTGCGGTTCGGTGCCATACTGTGTAGCAGCGATTGCCGCACGCGGGCGCGCCGCGCGGCGACTGGAGGCACTGCTCGATGGCACGACTCAAGGTTGGCGACTCAGCCCCAGCTTTCACCTTGCCGGACCAAGAAGGCAATATGGTCAAGCTGTCCGACTTCAAAGGACGGAAGGTCCTGCTCTACTTCTACCCCAAGGCCGACACGCCCGGCTGCACCACTCAGTCGTGCAGCGTGCGCGACGCGGCGGGCGAGTTGGAGCAACTTGGCGTCGCGCGGCTGGGCCTCAGCCCGGACCAACCCGAGAGGCAGCGCAAGTTCGACGACAAGTACTCGCTGGGCTTCCCGCTGCTCTCCGACGCCGACCACGCCGTCGCAGAAGCCTATGGCGCGTGGGGAGAGAAGACCATGTACGGCAAGACCAACATGGGGATCATCCGCTCGTCATTCCTGGTCGACGAAGAAGGCAAGCTCGCTGGCGCCTGGTACAAGGTGAAGCCCGAAGCGACGGTGCCCAATGCTGTGGAGGCACTCACTCGGTAGCGTCTGCCGTCGGTATCGCTGGGTCCATGGGGAGCCGTCGCAAGGTCACGCCCTCCGGGCATTGACTCGCACGAACGCCACCAGTACAATGCAGCCTCCGTCCTCAGTATCTGGGACGTATTGCGGAGGTATGACTATGCGCAGACAGTTGTGCGCCCGAGGCCGGGCCCAGACGGTGGTTGAGTATGCAGTAGTGATTGGTCTCCTGGCCCTGATTGTGATCGCCCTTCTCATGGTCTTTGGGAAGAAGGTGCGCGACACATTCTCCTCTACTGCGTGCAGATGGCGGCGTTGGCCCGAGTGCCCGAGACGCCCGTCTGCTCCGCCTCTGGGCTGCCGGGCTCGGGGCCATACGCGTTGTCTTCCCGCCCGAGGATCTCCGCCACCTGCTGGCGGAGGCCGGGCACCTTGTTGACGGCCGCGTCCCAGACGATCTCGTAGTCGACCCCGAAGTAGTGGTGGATGAGCTTATCCCGCATACCCGCGAGCGTTCGCCAAGCCAACTGCGGATACCGGTTTGTCAGCTCCTCCGGGACCTGCTTGACTGCTTCGCCCATGACCTCGAAGCTCCGGACGAACGCCCTCTTCGCTGTCTCGTCGCGCAGGAACTCCTCCCGAGTCAGGTGGGCGACCTGGCCCGCAAGGTAGTCGGCCTCGTCCAGCACATGCCGCAGGTACTCAAGTGGCGAGAGCGACATACTCCGCCTCCCTCAGGATGTGGGGGCCAATGTGAGGGCTGAGGGACTCGGGAGTGACCAGTTCCACCGGCCGCTGAAGCATGTCCTCCACCAACAGGCCTACCTGCATGAAGTGATCGAACGTCTTCTGTCCGGGCTCGAACTCGACAAGCAGGTCCACATCGCTGCCCGGACCTGGCTCGCGGCGCACAAACGAACCGAACAAGCCCAATCGCTTGACCCCCAGCGCGCGCAATTGTTCTCGGCTTTGGCGCAGTGCTGCCAGGATGTCGCCCTTTGTCTGCACAACTGGTCTCATCGCAGGGAGCATTGTACTAAGCCCTGACCGAGCGGACAACCCGCCGTAAAGCCCGTCTCCGGAAGGATAAGGACCACGACGCCCGAACTCTTCGGGACACTGTGCGCGTCAACCCCAACGAGTTGGGGCATCCTGCCCGCATGGGCAAGGGAGTTTCGCAATGAAAGCCATTCAGATCATGTACGACTCACTCAATCGCCACATGCTGGAGCCGTATGGCTGCGATTGGGTGCACACGCCCAACTTCGCTCGCCTCGCCGAGCGAACAGCTACGTTCGACAAGGCCTACATCGGCAGTTCGCCGACCATCCCCACGCGGCGCGACCTGCACACGGGCCGGTACGGCTTCCTCCACCGGAGTTGGGGCCCGCTGGAGCCGTTCGACGACTCCGCCATCGAGATCCTCAAGAACAACCGAATCTACACTTCGCTGGTCAGCGACGGCTACCACTACTGGGAAGATGGCGGCTCCACCTACCACATCCGGTACAACACGTGGGAGTTCTTCCGTGGCCAGGAAGGTGACGCCTGGAAGGGCGCGGTCACCGAAGCAGGGCGAGGTGCCGCCGGCATCCGCGAGTACTACGAGGTCGCGAAGCAGTTCATCAAGGAGGAAGGGCAGTGGCCGCAGTCGCAGACCTTCGCCGCGGGCATCGAGTGGCTTCGGCGGAACCACAACCAGGACAACTGGTTCCTGCAGATCGAGACCTTCGACCCGCACGAGCCGTACCACGTGCCGCGGAAGTACCAGGACCTCTACCCGCACGACTACGACGGACCTGAGTTCGACTGGCCCCCCTATCGCCGCGTTGAGGAGCCGCCGGAGCAGGTGCAGCACTGCCGTTATCGAAGCGCCGCGCTGCACAGCTTCTGCGACGCCTCGCTTGGCAAGGTGATCGACCTGATGGACGAGCTGCGCCTGTGGGAGGACACGTTGCTGATCGTCAACACCGACCACGGCTTCCTGATCGGCGAGCATGGCTGGTGGGGGAAAATGCTCATGCCGTTCTATGAGGAAGTCTCGCACATGCCGTTCTTCGTGTGGGACCCGCGGTCGAAGGTGGCCGGGGAGCGGCGGCAGGCACTGGTGCAGAACATCGACGTGCCGGCGACGCTGCTGGAGTTCTTCGGGCTCGAACTCCCGAAGGACATGCAGGGCAAGCCGCTGCGCGACGCGGTAGCGCACGACGCCCCGGTGCGCGATTCCGCCCTCTTCGGGATGCACAACTCGCACCTCTACTGCACCGACGGCCGCTACGTCTACCAACGTGCCCCAGTCACGCCGGACGGTGGGCCGCTCTACGAATACACGCTCATGCCAACCCACATGCGCGCCCGGTTCCGCCCGGAGGAGCTGCGGGGAGCCGAGTTGTCGGAACCATTCCCCTTTACCAAGGGTTGCCCGGTCCTGAAGGTCCCAGCCTGGACCAACCCGCAGAAGGCCTGGGAGCCGACGACGCTGTGGGACCTGGGAACCGATCCCAAGCAGGAGAGCCCCCTCGAAGACGCCGAGGTAGAGCGGCGTCTGACCGACCAGATGCTCCACCTGGCGCGCGAGAACGACGCGCCGGAGGAGCTGTTCGTGCGATTTGGGCTGGACCATGTCTGATTGTGAGGGGAACAGTCGTGGCTGTCTTTAGGTTGGTTTGCATCGCCTTGGCGCTGAGGCTTCTCTGGGCGTGGTATAGCCCGGCGAAGCCGACCTCTGATTTCGGATGCTATGACCATCTCGCCTGGTCCATGGTGCAGGGGAAAGGCTATCAGTTCCCCCCGCAGTTCTCCGCGCCTACCGCGTTCTGGCCCCCGGGTTACCCTCTCTTCCTTGCGATCGTCTACAAGGTTGCGGGGCATTCCTACCGCGTCGCCTATCTCCTGAATGCAGTGCTGGGAGCGCTGAGTTGCTATCTTATCTTGCTGCTGGGCAGGCAACTGCTCTCAGACAAGATCGCGTGGCTGGGCGCCTATGCGCTGGCCTTCTATCCCAACCACATCGTACTGTCGGGCCTTCTCGCCTCCGAGAACCTGTTCTGCCCCTTGCTTCTTGCCGCGCTGGTGCTCATCTGGTCCTGGCCGCTGAAGCGAGCCAACAGAGAGGCTCTGATTGCGGGTCTCCTGCTTGGGTGTGCAGCGCTCACACGTCTTGTCGGTCTGGTAGTCCTCCTCCCGGCGATGTGGGCCTGGAAGAACAGCCTGGGCGCCGGATCCTTTCGTCAAGCCGCACGGGGAGGAGGGTTTGTCGTTCTGGGTTGCATGATTTCTCTGGTCCCCTGGGTCCTGCGGAATGAGATTGTCTTCGGAGAGTTCCCCATCGTGTCCACCTCAAGCTGGTTCAACCTCTACGAGGGAGTCCGGGAGAATGGCGCTTGGTGGGGTGTCCGCCAGCAAGGGCATCCCTTGGCCATCTACCGGAATGAGGCGGAGAGAGAACGGGTGGCGCACTCCCTTTGGTGGCAGGCAGTTCAAAGGGATCCATTCCGGCTTGCTCGGTTGTGTTGGCCCAAGGCTCGGATACTGTTCAAACTGGATGGAGGCTATCTCTCCCACTTCCATTTCGCCGAGACCTGGCGTCAGGTGCCTTCGGTAGGATTGCAGGAGGGTTTCCTGTACATACTGACGACCTTGTGTACGGGTCTGTGGTGGATCGGCATTGCGACAGGTTTCCTGCTATCGAGAAACCGCAGTGGTGCGGAGATGGCCCTGGTTGCCGTCTCCCTGTGCATTATCGCCGTCCACTGCTTGTCGCTGACCAGTGACCGGTACCGCGTTCCCCTTGAAGTGCTCTGGACGCCCTACTATGGTTTGGGACTGAACCGCCTGTCCCTGTTGTGGCAAGAGGTGCACGGTCGGAGGCGGCGCCGATCCCATGTGGAACTGAAGCGATGAAAGTCTGCTACGTGACGCCTGAGGAGGAGACACAACATGGCACACAACCCCGCGACCTATCCGCGCACGCGTCAGCCGGAGGTTCCGGCGCTCACCCGCCGCCAGTTCGTTCAGCGCCTCGGGCTGGGTGCCGCCGTGGTGGGTCTGGTCCCTGCCGCGTGGGCGGCTGAAGGACGGCGCAAGCCCAACCTCCTTTTCATCCTCTGTGACGACCTCGGCTGGCGCGACACGACGCCTTACGGCGGCACGTTTCACGAGACGCCGAACATCCAGCGCCTGCGAGAGCGCGGGATGATGTTCACCCAAGCCTACGCCGCCAACCCGCTCTGCTCGCCGACGCGAGCCAGCATCCAGACCGGGCTCTGGCCGGCGCGGATCGGGATCACAACGCCCGCGTGCCACTTACCGGAGGAGGTGTTCGAGGAGACGGTCCAGACCAAGGCGCCGCCGGACAAGAAGGCGCTGATGTGTCAGAGCGCCACCCGGCTCAAGCAGGAGTACTACACCCTGGCCGAGGCGCTCAAGGACGCCGGCTACCGCACCGGGCACTTCGGCAAGTGGCACCTGGGGCATGAGCCGTACGACCCGCTCCACCAGGGGTTCGACATGGACGTGCCGCACACGCCGGGACCCGGCCCGGCGGGAAGCTATGTGGCGCCGTGGAAGTTCCCCGAGAAGCTCAACTTCACCGGTCAACCCGGCGAGCACATCGAGGATCGCATGGCGCAGGAGGCGGTCAAGTTCCTCCGCGAGAACAAGGACCGCCCGTTCTACCTGAACTACTGGTGCTTCTCCGTCCACGGCCCGTGGGACGCCAAACAGGCGCTCATCGAGAAGTATGCCGCCAAGGCCGACCCGAACAGCCCGCAGCGCAACCCGGTCTATGCCGCCATGGTCAAGAGCCTGGACGACGCCGTCGGCACTCTGTTGGGCACCTTAGACGAGCTGAAGCTCAGTGACAACACGGTCGTCATCTTCTTCTCCGACAACGGCGGCGTGCACTGGGCGCCCGGGACCAAGGGGAGGACGCCGCAGTACCCGGACGTGCCGGTGACCAGCAACTCGCCCCTGCGCGGCGGAAAGGCGACGATCTACGAAGGCGGGACGCGCGAGCCCTGCCTGGTAGTCTGGCCCAGCGTCATCCCGCCCGGGTCGAAGAGCGACGCTATCATCCAGAGCATCGACTTCCACCCGACGCTCCTCGAGGTGCTCGGATTGCAGGCGAAGCCCGGCCACCGGTTCGACGGCATCAGCTTCGTCCCTGCGCTGAAGAGCCAGCCGCTGAGCCGCGAGGCGATCTTCTGCTACTTCCCCCACTCCGCGGGCGTGCCCGACTCCAGGCCCCCGGCCTGCTACGTCCGCAAAGGCGATTGGAAGCTGATTCGCCTTTTCTTCGAGAAGGACGGCCGCAGCCACGCCTACGAGCTGTACAACCTGAAGGACGACCTCAGCGAGACCACGAACCTCGCCGACAAGCTGCCTGACAAGGTGAAGGAACTGGACGCGCTCATCGAGCAGTTCCTGAAAGACAGCAACGCCGTGCAGCCGAAGCCCAACCCCGACTATGACCCCAACGCGGCGGCACTCAACGGCTGGCGGGTGATTCGCAACGCCAAGGTGTCGATTGCCGACGGCCACATGGTCATCCAGCCCGAGGGGGGCGTGGCGAACCTCATGGCGCCCGTTGCCGGCGGTACCGGCGAAATCACGCTCGAGTTCAGGATGCGCTCCACCGCCTCCGGTGACGTGCGCGCCTTCTGGAACCGCCGCGGCGAGGGGAGCTTCCCTCCTGACCGCGCCGTGAACGTGCCTTTCGCGCACGACGGCCAGTGGCATGACTGCGCGGCCAAGTTCGCCGTGACCGGTGAGCTTACCGCCGTCCGCCTTGACCCGGGAAGAGGACCCGGCAAGATCGAGATCGACTGGCTCCGCGTGAAGGACGCAGCCGGTAAGGTGCTGAGGGAGTGGGAGTTCTGAGCACCGGCGCGGTGCCTGCGACGAGGCGGCGCCGGCCTACCAGTGCCAGTTCCTCTCCGAAATCGCCAGTCGCAGCGCCGTCAGCAGTGCTTCGCCCACGTCGGTCGGCCGGTCGCAGAGCGACGCCACGTCGATCGCGCGACCATACTGACGCGCTTCCATGAGAGCGGCCAGCAGGGGCGTGGTGTCGGCGGCGTTGAAGCCGAACGGAGTGTCATCCGCCCGGGGCGGGGGGTTCGCGGGCAACGCTGCTAACGCTTCCGCCGTGGCGGCGACCACGGCAGCTTCGCCTCCGGCTTGCGCAGTGACATGCCGCACCAGGTGGGTCCAGAGCGCCAGCGACAACTCCCGGTCAGTGACTCCCCGGATTGCCGCGGCCGCTTCCGCAACCTTTCCCTGACTGAGCAGCAGGGCGACCTCTACCGCGGCGGCGGGCGCCAGAGCGTCGGCACCGGCGCCCACCTGTGCGCGCACGCCGGTCACGGTCGCTGCGTCGCCCGCTTCCGCCGCGGCCAACAGCACGCTCCGGCAGCCGGTCTCGAAGCGGTCTGGCTGGAGTGCCTTCAGCCTTGGCAGCAGCTTCAATGCGTCGCCGAGTTCACCGGCGGCCAGGTTGCTCTCCAACAACGACAGCACCACCCAGGCGGAAGCATCGGCCACCGCCGGCTCGCGGCTGCCGGGCGCGGGCCACTGGCCGAGCTGGGTCAGCACCGCTTCGGCGCCTGCCCGCTTGCCCAGCGCGACGAACGCCTCGCCCAGCGCGCGGGCGGCGTAGGCGCGTTCGGCAACCGGGGCGCCGGCGCGGGCCAGTTCGTCCCGCGCCGCCGCCAACAGCCGGTCGGCTGCTTTCGGCTGCAGACCTTCGCTGCGCGCCGCCCGGCAGAGCAGCTCCACGCGGTCCAGCAAGGCCGGCACCGTCTTCATCGTGGACAGGACCAGCTCGTCGATCACGGCGCCCGCCTCTTCTTCGGTCCCCGCCAACGCCGCTAATTGAGCCGCCCGGGGCACGCGGTCCTTCGGCGCGGAGAGCGACTCAACCCACTGTTCCCGCAGCCGCGCGCGCAGTTCGGCCGCCTTGGTCACCTGCCCCACGTCGGCGGTGTGACGGGCGATCAGCAGCCAGGCATCCGCCGCCCGGAGGGGGTCAGCAATGCCCGCCGTCAGTGCGGTGGCTGCGTCCAATTCGCCTCGCCGGCACAACCACTCCACCACGTCCACCAGGGCGCCCGCCAGAATCTCCGGTCCGGTAGTCCGGGCGACCAGCGGCTGCAACGCCGTCAGCGGGAGCTCGCGCTTGGCACACAGCACCACGGCCTGACGCAGCAGCGACAGGGCTTGCGGGTCCTTTGGTGGAGGCAGCTTCGTGAGCAGCGCCTTCGCCGCGGCCGCGGCGCCGAGGCCGCAGAGCAGGTAGACGCGCTCGGGCGGTGTGAGCGACTTGTCCTTGAGTGTCCGGTCCGCCTCGGCCCGCCAGCGCGCCCGCTCTTCGTCGCTCAGCGCGGGGTACGTGGCCAACTCGGCGGCAAACAGCGCCCGCTGAAACGGCGCCGCTTGCGCCAGCGCCCCGCCTGCGGCCAAGCGGCTGACGGTCAACGCGACCGACTGCGACCGACCCGGCGACGATAGTGTAGCCGTCGGCGCGCAGGCGACGGTTTCCTTCCCGGCTTTCGCCGCGCGCTGCAACACGTCGGCGCCGCGCGCCGGGGCAACGACGTTCAGCGGGGGCAGCTCGGCCCACGCCTTTGGCGTCAACACGCCCACCACCCGCGCACTCAGCGGCGCCGCCGGGGGCAGCACCGTCAGGTGGAACAGCACCTCGCCAGCATTCACCGGCTGGCCGTCGGCCACGATCCACTCCGCGCCGGCGACTTCAGCCGCCAAGTAGAGCCGGCCCGGTTTCGCGGCGGTCACCTTGAAGCGCAGGGTCGACTCGTCGCCAAGCGGTTCGACCGCGACTTCCAGGGCGCCTGCGGACTGCTTTGCCAGGTGCTCAGCCCCCGTCGTCCACCAGTAGTAGTCGAGCAGGGCGGTGCGTAACTCGCCTAACAGGTCCTCCCACGGCTTTCGCGCCGCCCCGGTCAGATCGAGCAGCAGCTCACCGGTGACGGCGGCCAGGTTGCCGACCTCAGCCGTGCCCACCCACCGCGCCTGACCCCTCGGGGCGAGCAGCGCCGCCGTGCAGTGCACTCCGCCGCCCGGCCGCTGCAGGAGCTGCAGCCACGCGCACGCCTGCCCCGCCGGCAGCGTCGGCTCGGCAGCGGCCTGCCCGTCGAGGGTGAGGAAGGGCGTTTGCTCGGACCTCACCCCCGCAGCCAATTCCGCCGCCACCTTCGGCGCCACCGCCGCCGACTGCGCCAGACCCGGACAAGCGACGCGGATTGGTAGCGTCAACGTGGGGAGCTGGGCGGCTCCCGAAGGCGGCGCTTCCCCCGCCGACGCCAAGTGGCACGCCGCCGGCAACAGCAAGCTCATCGACAACAGCATTCGCATACGGAGGCGCCTCTCCATTTCAGTCTGCGCCTCACTTCAGGATCGTTCACCACGCAAACGTCTCCAGCGTGCGCCGAAGCTGCCACGTGTCCGCGTGCTGCGCGTGCCCCATCCAGCTCGCCACCGACGCCCGAACGTGCGCCAGGTCCGTGTCCCCCGCCCGCCGGGCGTCCCGCAAGTGGCGCCGCCGCCGCTTGAATCGCAGCACACTGTCACGTCGCAGCCGCCGGTGCGTCGGCCAGATTCGATAGCCGAGGAAGTCGACGCCCTCGTCCACCCGGCGCACCTGACACTTCCGCTCGTGCAGCCGCAACCGCACGGCGGACAGCCTGTCCGCCAGCCGTTCCACCAGCCGACCCAACGCGCGCTTGTCGTTCTCGAAGATCACGAAGTCGTCGCAGTACCGAATGTAGAACCGGCACCCCAGCTCTTCCTTCACGAAATGGTCAAACGGGTTCAAGTACACATTGGCGAAGAACTGACTCGTCAGGTTCCCGATGGGGAGGCCGCGCCGGCGCTCGTGCGGGGTGAACAGGTTGTCTCCGGGGAAGTACGCCGCCATCGGTTCCTGCGGGTTGCTCGACTCCACGATCAGCCGCAGCAGGTCAAGCGTCCGCCGGCAGCCAATCTTCCGCGCCAGAATGCTCAGCAGGATCTCGTGGTCGAGGCTGGGAAAGAACTTGCGGAGGTCGCACTTGAGCACGTAGCGGTTCTTCCGGCTGAACTCCGTGTACCGGTCCACCGCGGCGTGCGTGCCTTTCACGTGCCCACCCCGTAGTATAGGTTTCCAACCTGTGGCCCTGCCGGGAGCCTCCGGGGCGGCACCCAAGGCCGCAGGTTGGAAACCTACGCTACGAGGGCGGCAGGCGTAGGAATCGTGGATGAACGTCGGCTCAAAGACGGGTTCGATCACCCGGCAGACTGCGTGATGCACAACCCGGTCGCGGAACGGGGCAGCGGAGATGAGGCGGGTCTTCGGGTCGTGAATCCAGAACGTGCGGTACGCGCCGGGCTGCCAACTTCCTTCCCGCAGCTCCTGCTCCAACCCAAGCAGGTGTTGCTCCCAGTTCAGCTCGAAGGTCGCCACGTTCGGCTTCGACCGTTTGCCCTTGCGCGCTTTGTGGTAGGCGCGCACGAGGTTGCCCCAGTCGTGAATGCGCGGGTAGAGGTCCTTGTGACGTTTCATCCGAGCCTCGCCGAATCGCCCCCGTAGGCTAAAGCTCCAGCTTTGCCGCCCTTGCCGTTCATTCTGTCCGTCGGGTGACCGGTGGGACGAGGTCAAGGTCAAGGGCGGCAAAGCAGAGCTTTACCCTACGAAGGACCCCGGCGATGGCGTTCGCGGCGAACCGGTACCAGCCACCGCCGGGGCAGTTGTTCTTCTCCCCGGCTGAACTCAGCAGCCGAGGAAGGAAGCAAGTCTGGGGTCCTTCTCCGACCTCCCGGTCCTCCAGACGCGAACTCGGCGAGTTCGCGGGAGCGCGTTCGTGAACGCGAGGAGGGGTCAGCTTGCGTCGGGGATTCCACCCGAGCTGGCGAGAACCACTGCCCGCCGACACACACCGAAAGCCGATGTTGTTGTTCCTGTTATCGGCAGTGTTCCTGTTGCGATTCGAGCAGCGGAGGTTGTTCGTGTTGTTGTTCCACGAGCCCCCGCGCAGCACACGGAACTCGGTTTCGACCTGCCTCCTACATCAGCCCTGGGACGCCGGCTTCGCGGTCGCCTCAGGGGGTTGATGCCGTGGTTTGTGCTTGGCCAGCGACTTCAGCCAGCCGCCCACCATCCTGCCGATCTCATCGCTTGCGGCTGACGCGTAGCGGTACGACTTCACGCCACGGAACGCCTTCACTGCATACGCAATTCGCAGCAGCACCCGCAGGTCAGCGAGCAGTTCGTCGGCGTGGCGCAGGTGCGGCGCGCAGTCTCGGCTCTCCGCAGCTCGCCGCAACGTCAGCACCAGGTCAAGGGCAAGCGCGTCCAACCTCGGCGCCAGACAGACTCGGTAGCTCGCAGGAAACTTCGCCGTGCGACCAAGCAGCCAGACGCAAAGGTCGAACGCTTTCGTGTAGGCAGGTGGTAGTTCGTAATCCCGAGCCATTCTCCTCCCTCAAAATCAAAATCCGGCCGACCGGGGGGCTTCGCCCCCCTGGACCCCCCAACATCTCAACACCTCAACACCTCAAGGACCCCTGCCCGCCGACACACACCGAAAGCCGACGAAGCTGCTCCTGTTATCGGCAGCGCTCCTGCAGCGACCCGAGCAGCGGAGGAAGAACGTGCTGTCGCCCCACGAGCCCCCGCGCAGCACACGGAACTTCTGGCCGAAAGCATCACTCGTCACCTGCGCCCCCGGGTACTTGTCGTACCAATCGGCACACCACTCCCAGACGTTGCCGGCCAGGTCGTGCAAGCCGAACGGGTTGGCCGGGAAGCTGCCCACCGGCGCGGTGTAGACATACCCATCGTCATAGCCCTCGACAATCGGCCAGTTGGCGAACTCCTTCTGCTTCTTTACAGTCTCGTCAGCGAAGTTGCCGCAGCGGGTCTTAGGCGGGTACTCGTCTCCCCAGGGGAAGAGGCGCTCGTCACCCGCGCGCGCCGCATACTCCCACTCCGCTTCCGTCGGCAACCGCGCTCCCGCCCACTTGCAGTATGCCTGGGCGTCGTCCCACGACACGCCCACCACCGGCTGCTTCGGGTCGTTCAGGTCGGCGTCTTCCCAGTAATCCGGCTTGGGCTGACCGGTCGCCTTCATGAACTTCCCATACTGCTCGTTGGTCACCTCATGCTTGTACGCCCAGAAGCCTTCCACCGACACTCGGTGCTTGGGATACTCGTCTGGCACGAACTTCTTCCAGTCCGCGTCCCAGCCCGTCTTCGCCCACAGCGCGTCGATCTCCTTCGGGTCGCTGCCCATCTGGAAGCTGCCACCCGGAATGAACACCATTTCCGCGCCGTCCACCGGGTTGATGCGCGTCTCGCCCGGACCCGGACCTACGGGCGGGGTGGGGCGGAAAGGCGGCGGGGTGGGGCGGACGGGCGGCGCGACCACCGGGGGCTGCGGCTGGTCCGGGCGGCGGATGAAGACGAACTCGCTGGCCGGCACGTCACCGCAACTGCGAATAGCGGCGTAGTCGGGTTCCTGCCGCTCGCGGACCGACTGCATTCCGGCCCAGACGTACTTGTAGAACAATTGGCGGGGGGTCAGGTACTGTTCGGTGTTCTGCTTGAGACCGCGGATCAAATAGTACGCGAAGGGGCTGTGACGATCCAGACCTTCGTCTGCCACCGGTTGCATGCCGCCCGAGACCATGGCTTTGCGGGACTGCCCGTCCCACTTCTCTCGGTAGAAGCGCTCGGTGATGGGGGGGAGGACCGAAGTGGGGAGCTTGTCGCGGTACAGACTCCCGGCGAAGCAACTGTCGCTGATGAGCAGCACGTGACGGGCGCTGATCCCCTCGAGGACCTTCCGGATGGTATCGTTGGAGATCCACGTCCCCGGAGCGTTGGGCTTACCATCTACGGGAATCCAGTAGCCTGTGTTCAGGTCCTTGTCGAAATCGCCATGGCCCGAGTGGTAGATGATCAGGCAGTCCTGATCGCCGAGGCCGCGCTTCAGCTCCTTGAAGCGGTCGATGATGGCCTGCTGCGTCGCCTCTTCGTCGTACAGCTCGCGGACTTTGTGGACCACGTAGCGCTCGTTCAGCACGTCGCGGACGGCCTTGGCATCGCGCACCGCGCACCGCAGCGAGCTGACGTTCTGGTACTTGTCGATGCCGATGACGAAGAGCCAGACCTGGCCCGTCAGGGTTTGCCCGTCGGGGGCGGTGACGACTTCGGAGATGGCGCCGCGGGGCTTGGACGACGCCTCAAAAGCCTCCACTTGCGTGATCCTCGCCGCCCAGCCGCTGGCTGCGGCGAGGCAGAGGAGGAAGGGGGCGAGGGCGGGGAGGTGGCGGTGGGAGAGCATCTGGGGACTCCTTTTGTGTGAGAAGGGCCATTCCCGGGAGGGCGAGGCTCCCGCCGAGCCGGGAAGACCGCACGGCACCGGCTCAGGAGGACCTTCGCCCTCCCACCGAGCCAAAGCGCCGCAACGTGGCTCAGGAGGACCTTCGCCCTCCCACCGAGCCAAAGCGCCGCAACGTGGCTCAGGAGGACCTTCGCCCTCCCACCGAGCCAAAGCGCCGCAACGTGGCTCAGGAGGACCTTCGCCCTCCCACCGAGCCGGTGGCTACTGCGCCGGCACGGTGTTGTAGCTGGCGGTGCCGATGGAGACACGGGCGGAGGCTATGTCTTCGGCTTCGGCTTGTGCTCCTCGGAGAAGCCCTCGCTTGCAGTAAGCGCTGTAGAACTGGCGCCAGGGGTTCTGGTTGGTGGCGAGATCATCGAGGCGGTCCTGCGAAACGAGGGCGAACAGCTCGCAGTCTCCAATCGGCTCGACGATGCGGATCCGGGTGCCCACCGGGGGCAAGGTGGCGGCGCCCTTTGACCAGCGTCGGCTTTTGTCCTCGTCTTTGAAGGGATAGAGGATCGAGAAGTCCTGGCCGCCGACCGTGCTGGCGAGGTAGAGGTAGCCGTCGAAGGGTAGCTCGACGCTGACCCGCATGACATCGCCGATCTTGTACTGGGCGGTGTCGCAGGTGAGCCGCACGGCGTTTCCGGTGCCCCCTCCGCCGCCGGGACGGAACACAACGGCTGTGGGGTCGCCGGTAAGTTCGGGAATCTGCTTGCCGCCGCTTCGGTTCTTGACGGCGTCGCGGACCATGGGGAAGACATCGCCCCACCGAAGGCCGCTTTCCGCCTGCTTGCGGATCTGGGCGCACGCCTCGTAGGTCAGCATCCCCCGGTAGTTCCCGTCAATGGGACCCTCGTACGACTTGGTGTCGGCACTGCACCCCGACAGCAGCATCCAGGTCGGCCCGTCGGAACGGTCATCCTCTGCCACTGCGCCGCGGACGTCGACGAGGCTGTTTGCAGGGATTGTCGCGGTCCGCAGGTCCGCCGGTTCTTCTCCCCGCGTTCTCTCCAACTCGAGGTACTTCACCTTGGCCCCGGTCGGGGCGCCGATCTGAACGCCCCGACCACGAGTCAATGTGCCGCTGTGGCAGGAATCGGAGATGATCTGGAAGCTGGCGCCTTTGCGGTTGAGCGTCTCCAACCACTGCCCGATCTCGTCATCGAGGACCAGGCCGAGCGACTCGCCATACCCGGTATCGTAGCAGCAGAGGACTTCGTCCTTGCCGTCCTGCTCGTCGCCGTTGCGGTCAGTTACCTGGCCGCCGTGACCGGAGAAGAAGAGGACGACGAGGTCGCCGGATTGCGCCTTGCCAATGAGCGACTCCAGCTCCTTGACCACGTTGCTGCGCGTGGCCCGGTCGTCCAGGAGCGAGCGGACTTCGGGGATCACGGTGCCGAAGTTGGCTCGGATCAGCTTGGTGAGGTCCTCGACGTCAAGGGCGGGGCCTGCGAGGTTGTTGTCAGGGTTCTGGTACCTGGCTACGCCGACTGCCAGCAGGTAGCCTTTGGCGGCGGCCGGGGGGCATGGGAGCGCCACGGTCGAAGCGAGAGCGAGCGCCGAGAAGAGAGTACGGAATCTGTTCATGGAAGCAATCCTCCGGGTGTTGGTAGACCGGGGCGCCGTGACGGCGCCCCGGTTGCTGGTCAGTGAACGCGATAGTCGGCCGCGCCGGCGCTGCCGCCGAGGCGAGTCAGGGCGGGGTCGCCGCTCTGACCGCCGCCACCGCCGATGACAACGGCCTTGTCCCCGCGCAACGCCTGCCGGAGTTGGGTAACCTGGCTGATCTGGTCCCACTGGGTCCGGAACTGCGCCGGCACTTTGCCTTTGGGGAACACCAGCGCATACGCCCGTTGGGGGCCGCGCGGCTCACCGGCGTAGAGCGACTCCGACTGACCTGCATTCTCCAGTGCGGGGTCGGGGAAGACGCGCAGTTGATTGGGCGTCAGTTCGTTGTTCGGCTCATTTGCCCGCGGCAGCAGCCGCGAGACGACGCCGATGGGGTCCACCGACACGAGAAACACTTCGCTCGGCTGGGGGGCTTTGAGCTCCAGGTGCATCGGGTCGCCCACGCGCAGGTCAGCATCGGGCATGGTCACCGCGACCCCAGGCTTCCGCCCCGGTTCGCCGGCGGAGAACAGCCCGAGGTCGGCTTCGAGAGCGATCACCTGAATCCAGGGCGTGAGCTTGTCGATCAGCACCGCGGTGGAGAGCTCCGACAGACTCCACCCCTGCCACAGGGGCGCATTCTTCCGGTCGAGGCAAGTGGCGCTGTAGCCGCGGGCGTCTCGGGTGAGGGAAAGACGGACCGTGCCCTGGAAGGAGGCGGGCTCCAGCCCGGCGTCGCGGGCGAGCGCCCCCAACCGGTCGCGAAGCAGCCTGGCTTCCTGCTGGTCGATCCGCCCATCAGGCTCGATGGAGAGGGTGACCTTCTTGGGCGGCTCTGTGTTGCCCCCCAAGCGGGTCCAGACTTCCGTGCCCTGCGCCATCGCCGGCGCCTCACCGAGCCAACGCGCCGTGCTCATGTGGGCGCCCGTGAGGACCACCACCGCGCTGCCCCCGGGGTTGGCGTTCTGCTGGGCCTCCGAAAGCGAGGCGAACACTTTCAGGGTCATGCCCACCTGGATCTTCTCATTGGTCCCTGCCGTGATGGCAAGCCCGTCTTCGCGCACGATCGCTTTTACGATCGGACCGCCGGCGCCCCCGATCACCACTTGCTTGGACTTCTCCGCCCGAACTGGTTGACCTACCAACAGGACTGCCGCCCACGCGGAAGCGGCCACGAAGGCGAGGTAACGAATCTGTCGAACGCAACTGCTGGATCTGGTCTTCATCTGTGCTGAATCCTCTGAATTGGTTTGGTTAGGTCTCCTGCGAACGCATTGTTCCCGGGGAGGGCGAGGCTCCCGCCGAGCCGATATGCGGGGCCGGCTGGCTCAGGGGGACCTTCGCCCTCCCGGG
>Ga0210056_1000180_pt1 | contig 46680 bp, 37 predicted proteins | sample CryGeyCG2014_080_2_FD_183965 | JGI IMG/M metagenome (GOLD analysis project Ga0210056, IMG submission 183965) | Groundwater microbial communities from aquifer - Crystal Geyser CG07_land_8/20/14_0.80 (SPAdes) (version 2) | ecosystem: Environmental > Aquatic > Deep subsurface > Groundwater | place...
TTTCTCTGGGCTTTGTTGAAGGACTCAATAACAAAATCCGGGTGTTTCAGCGCAGAGCATACGGGATCAAAGATCAAGAGTATTTACGGCTCAAAGTACTTACGTGCATGCTTCCAAAACTATCAAAATCATCCACTCAAAAAGGAGAAGAGCCATTTTTAATAGCAACCACCACTCTGCTTATACTTGAAACTTCAACCCCGCCAGCGCCAACAACATCCTTTGATGTTCCCGAAATAATTGCTAATGATTTATACTGGACTTCACCGGGTGTTGAAGAACCGGGGTAATCTACTGCTGTTTCAGGAGGTTGTGTATCGTAAAGAAAAGTAACCGTTCCATAGTCCAGTTCATAATTGGGTGATACCGCAGTATCTCTTGCTCGGGTAATTATTGAATAGTAATATCCTTGAGTCCATATAGTACCAAACTCCTGTGTCCACTGTCTGTCCGGTGGCTCTATTCCTGATTCAAGACTAGTTAAAATAGGAAAGTCTATTGAATCCGGAAGAGTATCCCATGCTCCATATCCATTAAACCACAATCCATCACTACGATATATTCTCATTTTAACTTCTGTAACACCAGCGGCTTTAGTTTCTGTCAAATCTCGCGCTGTACCATACACTTTTGTAAGTGCTGTATTCAGGTTTGAACCATTTACTGGCGAAGTAGATACGGACAAAGGTGCTTTGTCATCAAATGTGAAAACAAATCCTTCTGTTATCCAATCAGGATTAGGTGGTACATTACCGGCTTTATCTGATGCTCGGACAAACATACGATAGTCAACACCTGAAATCCATGATGGACTATTCTTATACCATTCCGTTGTCCCGCCGACAAGTACCCATGAAGCCTGTGAAAGAGTAAAATCACTATAACCATCCCAGTAGCCAAGAGGACCTTTTACTACTATATGTACTTTATTTATACCGCTTGGATTTGTACCCGGGTCATTAGCGGTTCCTGAAATTGTATCTAACGAAGAATGTGCAGGTGAATCAGGCATAGTTATTGTAGATGTTGCTTGTGTTGCATCGTATGTAAATGTATAAGATGATATGATAGGTTGAACATTACCTGATAAATCAACCGCTACACTACGGACTTCATAAGTTTCACCATCAGTATAATCACTGTCTGTAATACCTGTATACTGCCAGTTACCAGCAGTAGGTGTTACTTCATGATATTTCGCACCCGGCGAGAATCCAGCACCACCACCCTCCCAGTAATCTCCGCTATGTATTATATATATCCTGACTTTATCAAGATCTGACTTAGTTCTTCCGGCAGGTAGTGGGTCAACCGCAGTCCCTGCAATTTGAGATAAACTTGACTCATATTCTGCATTGGGGTTAATAATACCTGAAACAGGGACAGTTGAATCATAGACAAAATTTCTTGTAAGTGTCTCTGTAAAATTACCTACATTATCATATGCCCGTGCTTTCACATTAAGGGCAGAGTTTATGGGCCACTGTGGAGCAGGGTATGACCAGATTCCTGTATTATAATTGCATACAACCCATGTATCAACAGCGACAGTCACCCAGTCGAACCCATTCCATTGCTGGCCGGCATCTGTTACATTTGTTATCTTTACTTCAACCCTGTTAACACCTGCGGGTGCATCACTTGCATTTCCGTCCAGTGTATTGAGGGGTTTATTGGGTCCGTATTTACCTGCAGAAGTGGGTGTTGTTATAGAAACATTGGGTCCTATTTGTTCACATGTAAAATTAACTGTGAATGGCGAAGATTCTGTATTGTCCACCTGGTCAACTGCCATTGACCTTGCATAATACACATATCCGTGTATTAAACCAGTGGAAATATTTAATGTCCATGTCACAGTTCCTGCTGTCTGTGTATAAGTGGGGGTTAAGTCAGTCACGGTATTAGAATCAAATTTTGTCCCATCCCAGTAATAATATTCGCCAGCATCTATATACCACACCTTGAGTGTTACACCGTTCAATGACTGGTTCTTCAATTCTGCCAGGTCACCATTTGCAGTACCGGTTATTGTTGTCAATGATTTAACAAATGAACCATTTGCCGGTTCATTTACCCTTGATACAGGAGGAGTTGCATCTACAAGAAAACTAACAATATTCTGTCCTTCTACAAAATTTGTCTCTGTAGTTCCTGTCGGCTGTGCCTTATCCAGAGCCCTGACTTTTAATTTGTAATTTTTATCGCTCATCCAATTCCCTAAAGTAAACCCGTATTTCCATGTAGCAGATGTAACAAAGAGGTCTTTAAATGCAGGTTTCCACTCTGTAGACTCAGTCGTAACAGATGAAAATTCTGTTCCTGTCCAGTAGTATGATGTTCCGTCTAATATATACCACAGGACAATTTTTACACCTTCATCAGAACTGTCTATACCCGCAGCAGTTTGTGCAGGTTTATCCTGTGAATAGCCTACCAGAGCATCTGATCCGGCAAGACTCGATGCTTTGTATTTCTGAATAGAATTTGAAGGCTTGGTAATTGTAGTCTCAGGTGCTGTTTTATCAACCTTGAAAGTTACAGTTGAAATACCCGGAGCGAATAATGTTTGTATGTTACCTGCATTATCAAACGCCCGGACCCTAAAACTGTAAAGTTCACCGGATTGCAGTTTGGTATTAAGATTTGGGTGTGTGTATGTCCAGTTATCAGTCCCGGAAACGACTATCCAGGAAGATGTATAGCCCTCAAAATTACCGGCTCCATGAGACCAGTACAACCCACTTCCTACTTCTATTAACTCCATTTCTACTCTCTTGAGGTCGGAGTAGAGGTAATTCCCGGAACCGCCTATAGGGTCCTTGGCAGTCCCGTAAATTGTAGCTAGGGCAGACAACACCTGACCGCTTGAAGGATGTTTTATATATCCTGTCGGAGTAGATGTATCAAATACAATGCTGACCGGACTCATTTCAACTTCGGACAGCGTATTCCCTGCTTTATCTAAAGGACGGCAATAAATATAATAATCATGACCGTCACTCATAAATGGAAATGTCGCGGGCGTGACAGTCCACTCAACTTTATTTCCTGATATAGGTGATTGTGCCGACTCCATTTCGCCTGAAGATTCCCATTTTAAAGAACTTACATTCCAATATAGTCCATTAGAATTATCTTTAATCCTTACATACACCTTATTAAGGGATGGGGGAACAGGATTAAATAGATCATCAGCAGTGCCTGAAATAGAAGTCAGTGAATTGATCGGACCCGCTGAAGGTATTATCACAACCCCGACAGGCTTGTCATCATCCACCACGAATCTCCTTGTTGACGGCTCGGTTTCTTCTACGCCGCCTGGATTTATACCTATTGTCTGCATTGTATAAGAAGTATTTGTCACATGATAAATATCGCTGAATGGATTATTCGCGCTCAAATTTATAGACCATCCACAATTGGTCGGTGGATCCACGGTATCGATACTTGTATAAGTTGTAGATACAACTGTCCATGCCCATGTTGACACGCTCTGGGACCAGTAAGTATTGTCTCTTTCGCACCTCAAATAGAAATGCACGCCATCGGTTTGCCTTAGATTGAAGTTTGCACTCTCTCCGTGTGCACCGTATGGGTTGGTTATCTCTGTCGCATTATATTTCCAGTGCCTTGTAACAGCATTCGGGGGCTGTGTTAATTCAGTAATGGGGATACCTAATGGTATTGAAAAAGTTGTATCATAAACTGTGTAAGAAGGTTTATTTCTTGTGTTACCTGCCTTATCAACAGCACAGGCAGTCACTTCATAAGTTTTATCGCCCACCCAGTTGACCAAATTACCGTTAAAATTCCAATTGGACGGCTGGCCTACAGGATTTACAACTATTCCTGAATCAATCCATCCATTATATTCATCGGGATCCCAGGCATAACCGTTCCAGTATGTCGGGGTGACATCCACTTTCTTTATCCGGATAGAGACAACTTTAAGTTCACCGGGTAAAGTGTCCTGTGCAGTCCCTTTAATTTCCGACGGCACCTGTTCAAGGGCACCTGTAGGATAATTAGCAACAGATGTAGGTGATGTAATATCAACCGTGAAATAATTTGTGGTATAGACAAATTCTAAATTACCGGCAAAATCGGTTGACCTTGCAATGGCATAATAACTTGTCCCGTCAGTCCATTTATCCTGCGGGAAGTTCCATACCCATGTTCCGCTTGATACGCCTGAAAAAGTTCCTGTTGACCACACGGGTTCACTCGGGCCAAAATCTGTTCCTGAGAACCATTTATTATCGCTCAACCTTTGAAGAGAAACACCGACAATTTTTATATTGGATTCATAAGTTCTTCCCGATTCACTATATCCCCTGAGATTTTCCACACTGTCATCTGCTGTTCCGGAAAGCACAGAAATATTTTTTATCCAGGAATTATTTTCTGGTATAATAACTTTAGTAGTAGGTGTAGTAAAATCAATAATGAAGTAATTTGTTACCTCGGCACCAATATTGCCAGCCAAATCCTCTGCTCTGGTTATAGCACCGTATTGATAACCATCTTCCCAGGCCCAGTCTGCTATACTCTTTATCCAGCGATATCTCTTGTATGTCTCATCAATAACGGTTACATCCTCCGGCTCAAGAAAAACCCTGCCAATCTGCCATGTTATACCATTGAAGTAATCTCCACCAGAACGATTAAGCCATAACCTTACTTTACCCATTCCTTCGGCTATTCCTGCTGACCCGATACCATCAAGCGCAGTCCCTGAAACAGTTGTCAATATATAAGGCACTGCAGTATTCGGTGTAGGCTTTGTTAGTATAGTTGTCGGTACATCATTATCATATCTAAAATCAACCCTCTGTGAAGGTGCCAAATTACTGGTTATATCACTATCTGATATTTCTAATTTATTACCTGCATTATCAAATACCTCTACCCACACTCTGAACAATCTGTTTGATAAAAGCTCGGGACAGTTAATGGTCCAGGAACTCAGATATAGATAACCAGTATTATCAGGTATTATTATACGTTTAATTCCGGAACTGAAATCACCGGGATATAGCCCATCCCAGTACACATGCTCTTCACCACCGGCTGCACCCGAGCGTTTAAATATTATTTTTACCTGTTTAACACCAGAAGTATTATCAATACTGGTACCTTTTATAACTGTCATAGCAGTCACATTATAACTGCTCACCATAGGTCCCTGAGGAAATGTAACTTTTGCAGTCGGCTGGTCATTATCAAAATTAATAGTGATACCTACCCCTGAAGGTATATCTACCTCAAGTGTCCCAAACTCTGCATTACTTGCTAAATCAGTGGCTCTTGAAATTATCCTGTAGGATTTACTGGTCAGGAAACCTATACCCGAAGTATTATATTGCCAAATAGTAGTATTTGTATCATTTTGACATTCAAAATATACCGGGTCAGGACCAGAGAAGGCATCGCCGTCCCACCATAGTGTATCTGTTTGTTTTATTGCTATTGTTACTGTCCAGGTACCTAAACCGGATTCAAAATTATACGATGACATGGGGTCATCATCAGCAGTACCTGTAATAAGTGTTAATGATGTCACATAACCGGGCGCCGGAAGTTTTATTGTTGTTGTCGGTTTGATTACATCATATTTGAATGTAACACTTTGTTCTATAGATGTGTTACCTGCATTATCCTGTGACTTGGCATGAACTTCATACCTATGGTCATTTGTGAATGTCAAAGTTGAACTATAATATTTCCAGTCAGATACTGTCCCGCCATTTATTCCTAACCAGAGCGCTCCACCTGCTGATACAAAACTCGTCCCATTAAACCATACATTCGCTCCACCATCTACATCCCTTATCGCTACTGTAACAGTGCTTACTCCGGTCGGATTAACCCCAGAATCACCAGATGTCCCTGCTATAGGCGTAGATAATTTAAATGTTGAATAATGCACATTATTTAATGGCTTGCTTATTGTCACCGTAGGAATATCTATATCATATGTGAAAGTTATACTGTCTATTATTGACGAATAATTCCCTGCCCTGTCCTGCGCTCTTGCTCTCAATGTATATACTACATCAGATTTCATCGGTGAAGGAATACTCGTCCAATACCAGGTTGTCTTGTTGCCCACCAGTACCGAATTATTCCATGTCGCATTTGTCGTCCAGCTTGAACTTGTCCAGTAATATACTGGCGATGTGCCGGTTGAGAACTGGACATCAACTATATTTGTCCCTGATAACGAACAGTTCGCTGTCCCGGATATAGTTGATAAACTATTTATTGCTGTTGATGTCGGCGTCGTTATCTTTACACTCGGCGGGGTGTCGTCTACTATGAACCTCACCGTATCGTATGCATCTCCGGGGATTTTTATGTTTCCTATTCCATCGCCGTCCGCACTGCCGGAATTGTCCTCTGCTCTTCCTTCAAGAACGTATTCCCTGTCTATACTGCCCCAATCTATACTGTCAGAATACTCCCAGTTAGGCATACCTACCCACGGTGCATCTATCCAACCATTATTCGTGTAATTCCAACTTGTAAACTTTATTACCGCTCCCTGCCAGTAATATGTGTTACCGTCTATTATTCTTGACAACCTTATTTCTTCTGTGTCCAGACCCGATTGTATGGGGAATGTTTGATTGTCATTCGCACTGCCTGTAAGAGGTGCTCCCCCTCCTCCGACTGCTGTGGGTTTGTATGCCTGGTTATCTGACGGGAATGTGATTGTCGTATCAGGTGACCATCTGTCATACAAGAATGTCCGTGATGATACTCCTGTTACAAAATATGTCTGGGTTGAACCTGCTATGTCTATTGCCCTGACTGTTATTGTATAATATGTTGCATAAAGCGCTAACTGGTCATCTAATCCTGAAGGTGTATATGTCCAGAAAGTTGCGCTTGGGGACAGGTATGTTGGTGATGATACCCAGTATTCAGAACCCTGATTGAAACTACTTCCTCCCCACCATCTCAAGGGTTCCCTGTTCCTTTTGATACTTATCTGGACGTTTTTATTGCTATCACTGAAATTGTCAACTGCACTGCCGGATATTGTTGCAAGGGACTTTATATTGTCAGACGCAGAAACTGCCGATGGCACAACAAGTGTTGCTGTGGGTTTGATTATATCATAAGTGAAACTCCGCAAACCTGCATCAGAACTATACCCGCCGGGATATGCTTTATCTTTTGCATAGACCTGAACCTGATATCCCTCGTCATTTTCCCAGGCGCCGCCTGTCTGCATAAATGTCGTTGTATAGTTCCACAAATTTCCGGAAACAAATGTAGCGGTAAGGTCCGTATCTGAACCCGACAAGTCAGTAAAAGTTGACTGTACCTGGTTAAAATATTTTGAGTCTTTTGTCCTCATCACACGGAAATATACGTTACTGATTTCACCTGGCTGGACATCCACAGCAGATGCAGATAATGTTGGCAAAGTATTCCGGTACGGCTGGCCTGCCTGAGGCATTGTTACAGTGGTAACAGGTGCTGATGAATCAACTATAAATATTCTACCTAATGTCCAGGAAGTATCCGGAACCCAGTCAGCACTCTGGTCAACAGCATTTGGTATATGTTTTGCATGACATTTTACACGATATTTCCTGTTGCCTGTCCAGGTTGATTCATATATAGTCATGGTCCAGCTGCCATCTCCAGAGTTAAAAGAAGTTACACCTACATTATCATTAAAAGTGTTCGTTGAAACCCACTGTGTTCCATTCCAGCACAAATCATCTCCACCACTATTCTCTGTCAAATCAGCACCAAAATCAATTATTTTGACCTGCACAGTTGTAGAATACTGAGACTCACCTTTTATTATTACAGTATCTGCTTCAGAAATCTTATAATGTAAATTATCACTTGCAGGCACAGTAACTTTACTGACAGGTGCAGGCGTTTTGCAAGTGAATTTTATAAGTTGATAACCATTGGGTACAGGTGGTTTTGGTGTTTCATTATTTGCACCATCTATACCTTTAGCATAAATTTCATAATCAATACCCAGCAGAGTGCTTATCCACACAGGTGTAGAAACACCAGTTGCTTCCCATCTTGTCCCTATTATATTTGCATCATAAAAAACTTCAACCGGGTTTGACCATTTTGAATCTAATGAACCCGGGATACTTACATCCCAGTAGCCCGTAGTAGTTCCAGCGAGTTTCTTATATGAAACCTTTACGCTTGTCAGAACAATATTGTCACTGCAGGAACCGGAAATGGTCGGCAATTCTGTCTGAATAATACTACCATGAACAGGATAAGTTACTGTTGACTGAGGAAACTCAAAATCCGCTGTAAAAGTAGAGGTGCTATAGACTGTTTGTGTGTTACCTGCTTTATCCCGACAGTAAACATTTGATTCAAACTGTGCACCACTTGCCCATGTAGGCTTTGGACTTAACCACCAGAAAGTTGCATTCCCGCTCAATGAAGCAAAATTCCATGCCTGCTCCGGTGTCGTATCTATCCAACCGGAGCTTATCGTATAGTAAGTTGTTGAATACCTCAAATCTTGGACACGAACTTTTACACCGCGGTCATTCCCCACATCAGTAACAATAACACCCGGATAAGAATCAACACTAACACCATAAACTGTTCCTGTCTGTGATACATAACCACCACCGGAAGGATAAACAATTGTTGATGAAGGTTTATCCAGTTCATAAACAAAAGTTATAGTTGAATATTTCAATTCCCAGTTGCCTGTTTTATCTTTTGTTTTTGAAATTACATCGTATTTGTCACCCGGTTTCCAGAATTTTTCCGCTGCAAGACCCGACTGGGGGGTTGCCCAGTACCAGTTCTCAAGGTTTGAATTGAAACTGCCATCAGTAGCAGATGCAGATGGCCAATTGGTAATTATCGGTTCAGCGGAAGCCCAGTCCTGGCTAACATTGTCCCAGTAATAGGTGGTACTATCATTAAGTGAAGGGTCAGCATGAGGTGTAAGAAGTCGTATTTTTAATCTTACTTCTGTAATTTCGCCTCGGACATTATCCTCTGAACTACCAACAATGGAACTGAATTTCACATTAAAATGCTGGTCATCTATTGGTTCAGTAATCCATGAGTTTGGTTTTTCTGGCTCGGATTCATATATATCATAAGTGAAATATACTGTTGATACATTAATTTCGTAATTACCTGCTTTATCTAATGATTTGGAAACTATACGGTATTTAATTGTATGTTGCCAGTTAGGACTGTTAAATGTCCAGGTACCCGAACTTACACCAACATAGGAAGCATTATACCAATAAGTATCACCAGGCAAGTCGCCTGTCGCCCATAAGTTAGGGTCGTTATTACCATTGTAGGTTTTGTTATTTATTGTATCGTAAATATGTGCTTTTACACTATCTATTGCACGAGTTGGATATGTGTTAACATTATCATCTGCTGTGCCTGATATTGTTGCTAAAGAATTTTTGTAGTCCCCATCTATTACATTTGTTATTATTGACCTTGGTGAAGTTTCATCATAGTAAAATGTTCTAACCCACGGTGGAGAACCAACAGGCCACTGTTCATTTCCAGAATCAACACCTTCTGTATCAAGTCGTTTTGAAGCATCAACCACTCTACTTGTGAGTTCATATTTAGCATTGTTTGTCCAGGAACTACTAAAATTATAATACCAGCGATATACACCACCACCCAGGTCTTCATAATTGCCTGGAGAAACATTGGGATAATCACCGGGTTCTGGTGGGTCCTGCCAGAGAGAACCATCCCAGAATTTTTCAGGAAATACCTGTCTGAGCCGTATTTCTGTAAAGTTTATACCTGCTGACTCACCTCCCGGGCCTGCAGGGTCATTTGCTGTTCCTGTAATTTGGACAAATCCTGGACCAACAATCTGATTTTCCTGGGGTAAATTTACTACTGAATTTGGGACTGTATAGTCAATTAAAATATTTGTTTTCTCATCCGGTGTAGAATCAGTATTTTTAGGTAAATCAGTCGCTCTTGCTTCAAAATAGTATCTTGTTCCACTTGTGAAAGATGATATTGGCATCGTATAATACCAGGAGATGTTACTCCCGACAGGACCGCCGGAACCACCCGAACACACATTCCAGGAAGATCCGGCCAACCAATAACCGGTTTGGCCCGGCTGACCAAACCAGCAGTATGTATATGTTACATCGGTTGATACCCTTATTTCAACATTAAGAAGCTCACTTGAAAGGTCTTTTGCTGTTCCTGAAATTGTTGCCAATGCTTGACCTTTGAAGTTCACTTTCAATGAAGAAACACTCGGTCTCACTATAACAGTATCAGGTGCACCTGTATCAACTTTAAATATTGCAGTTGAATATATATTTGACCAGTTGCCCGCCAGGTCCTTTGCGCGGACACTTATCTGATAATTAATATCTGAGTCCCATGCAGGGATACTTGTATCTCCATCATTGTAGAGTTTCCATAGTTTTGTTCCCTGGTCACCTGAATATTCATCAGCATTCTGCCAGGTATCAGGAGCGCTCACCCATAAAGAACCACTCCAGAATCTATCAAAACCTGTGGCAGGCGAAGATGCAATGCGTATCTGAACAGAATCGTCATCATTTACACCACTAAATCCGGCAGTTTTATCTCCTGCATAACCTGAAATGGTTGGTAATGAATTAACAACTGGCTGGTCAGGCATTGTTATTGTAGTTGTTGGTTTTGTTATATCATACCAGAAACCAGAACTTGACTGTGCCTGGTTACTTGCTTTGTCTGTTACCTGAAGTTCTATCTCATATCTTTGGTCAGTGTTCCAGCTCAGTACTAGGTTTGAATATCTCCATTCTTGGTTTGGTGTTTCACCGCCCATATAAGTGACATTCTGCCACCCGGGGTCTGACTTTACCCAGTTGCCTGCATCTGGTGCTGTCTGCTGCCACCGATAGGTTGAACCGGCTCCACCTGTTGTATAATAAATCTTATATCTCATATAGTCAACACTTGCAGGAACATCCTCATTTACAGGGCCTGAACAAGTTCCTGAAATCATTGTCAATGATGAATCATTTCTGTAGGAATTGTTGGGTGGTAAAACAACTGATGAGGCAGGCGGTGTCCGGTCACAAAAATATGTTCTTGTTGACAGGACAGTATCATAATTTCCTGCTTTGTCTTTTGATTTGCATCTTACTTGATATTGGTTTGGGTCAGAAAATTCTGTTGAAGAAATTCTTACCAACCAGGTGGCTGAACTTGTATAATAGGTATAGTTATAATTACCTGTAAAGTTTTCTATTAGAATCCATTGCAATTTAGCAGCATCCTGTGAACCAGCATCTGCCCAACCGGTTCCGTTATAATAATAGTTTGAACCAACACGCCAAATGTTCAACTCTAATCCACCTGTTTCTCTCACTCTAACTCCATCATTTGCTGTTCCTGAAATAGTTAAAAACTGTGAGATAATTTGTAACCGTGTATCTGCTACGCCAGGATATTGAATAAGTGATGTTGGCGCAACAGGATCATAAGTGAATTCCGTATAGGGGGCCTGCCCCACAGAAGGGTTCGGGTCAAACTCTTTGTTTCCTGAACCGACTGCTTCTGTTTGTGCATCAATAGCATTATCTATCCCACGACTTCTAATACGATAGCTAAACCCCGGTTCAAATGGGTTATCTTGGACATTAAGATAGAAATTAGCCCAGTCACCAAGTATGGGTGTTGCTTCATTCCAGGTGCTAAGTCCTGCAACCCATCCAGTAGACGGCGAAACATTGTTCCAGGAGTACTGGTCATTGCTTTTTGTAATCTGTATGTAACATTTGTACATACCTGCATCATACTCTGTGTTAGGATTTTGATCATTATTTGATGTTCCAGAAATTGCTACAAGTGATGAAAGAAACGAACCATTTACAGGCACTGTCACAGTTGAAATAGGTACAGTATTATCATAATAGAAATATTTTGTTCTTGCTCCGGGACTATCCCCGGGAATTGATTCGGCATTTGCTGCGGAATCTACGGCATAACATTTCACTTTATACCTTACACCGCTGACAAAAGCACCGGAAATAGGTAAATACCATGGACTCCAACTGGTAGCTACTGTCCAGGTTGAAGAATTGACCCACTGGTTTAAATAACCACTCCAGTAAGTGCTGTATCCAGGAGCAGAACTTAACTGGACATATACTTTGTCACTGAGCATATTGTCAGAGGCAGTTCCTGAAATTGCAGCAAGATTTTTATAATATACGTCATCTGTTGATGGCTTTGTTAAACCTGAGGTAGGTGGTGTTGCATCAACAGTGGCAGTATGTGAAGAGCCCGGGACATTAAAAGTTTTTTGATAGTTACCAGCAATATCCTTTGCCCTTGAGACAACCAGATAGTCAGCAGTAACAAGTGCAGGGCCTGTATATAGCCATGACCATGTTCCCATAGCAACATCGTAGTTTACATCAGGCCAGTCACTCGGCTCAGCTCCGGACCATGCACCGCCTGTCCAGTACTCACCGCTATCCTTATTCATAAAAAGAATTTCCACTTTTTCTATCCCGGAAAGCGTGTCTTCAGCTCTACCTGTAAACTCTGGTGGTGTTGCCTTTATAAGAGAATTATTTGTAGGATATGTTATGGTTGAAATTGGCATACCACCATCCCAGCGGAATGTATTTGTAGTAAATATTTGTTCCTCATTTGGAACAGGTAAAACCCTATCTCTTGCCATTGTCCAGAAATAGTATGTAGCACCATTGACCATTTGCGTCTCTCCTGAAACTAAACTTCCCTGCCAGTCTACATTCCAGCCACCAGCAGGACTGATAGAGTCAACATTCTGGTCTGGCGCAGAAACAACCCATGCATTACCCAACTCATCCCAGTATTTGCCTATATTTGCACCATTACCAGGACCTGCCATTAGATACCACTTTACATAGTTTATTCCACTATTAGTATTATCTCTTGCTGTTCCATAGACAGGAGTCAAAACACCACAGAATTGTGAGTTAGGGGGTGGCCATTGTGTTATTGAATCAGGTTGTTCGGGTGGACCTGCAGTATAGACATCATATGTAAACACAGCAGTTGAATAAGATGTTGAATAATTCCCTGCCGAGTCCTTTATCTTTACAATAATTTTGTACTTACGGTTATGTTCAATATAGACCCTTGAGTCGGTATTCGGTGGTGGATTAGTTGTTCTTGTATAATATTGCCAGGTAACTAAACCGGGACCTACAGGACATCCGCTGGAAATCCACTGTCCTTCTGCTGAACTCGGATTTGGGTCATCTATCCATTCCCAGGCAGAACCGGTCCAGACCCAGTATTTCACTGCACTTACATTTTTTATACATATTTCAAGTCCTCTTGGATCCATATACCGTGAAGCACCATCATTTGCAGTGCCGGTTATTGCAGGTAAACTTGAAAGAAAAGCATTATTTTGTGGGATATTACGTGCAAAATCTGGTGGGGTATTATCAATGGTAAATTCATATCCGGCATCTGCATCAGAATAGTTTGTCCAACCTACTCCAGAATTTTCAGAATAGGAAAAGAATGCATTTGTCTGACCATCCCAGGTCTCCTGTCTGTAAGGAACATCTACTGCTCCAGATTCATTCTTATTGCCAGGGTCTGTAAGTACTGTTCTATAAGTCATCCATAAATAGTCTCCGGCAGAAGATGAAGGTGACCATAACTGTAATCTATATTGTCTATTATTCGCTAATTGGCTACCAACAAAACTTTTTGTAACCCAACCCCAGGAGCCCTGAGGCACATCTCCACTTAATATTGTCTGTGTGCTTACCACAAGATCATCCGGGTCAGAAGTTAGGTCCCATATACATAAATAAAGAGAATCTGCCGGTGATGCTACTGTCTTTTGTAATAATAGATTAACCGAGACAACCCCTTTATCTCCGCCAGTCACATTAAAAACCATACTTCGCCAGGATGTGCCCCCTATCCTAGTACAATATTTTGAAATACTGTCATCAGTTCCCTGACCAAAACCTTTAATTATTGTAACGAGATTAATAGAATCATTTTGCCCGGTTGCATAAGGCACTCCCTGATAGTAATACGTTCCATCGTCATTGTACCTCACAATAAAAATTGGGTTCAAATTGCGTGTTTCCCATGCGCCAGCAGCATCTTTCCAGCAAACATTCATCTGACCATCTGTAACCTGTGTCCGTGGAATTGTATCCTCAACCGGAGAACCACAAATCAATCGTGAGGTTTCCTTTGGTGATTGGTCATCAATTGCTGTAAATACAATGTGGTAGGTATTATTTTGACTACAGGACGCACCTGTACTAAATGTAACTGTTCGCCAGGAGGTAAATGGAGCAACACTTGGCTGAGTAAAAACCACTGTACTTAAAGCAATACCGGTTGGATAACCGGCACTGTTTGTTTGTATATTTATCCGGACTTGTTTACCCCTTGTTTGGGGAGCGTCTTCAGTCTGATAAGGAAACCATACCTGGTCAATAAAACCATCATATTGTGCAGTAAATTTTATTGATACCTGGTCATTAGGGTCAGATATACCTAAAGAAGCATGATGTCCCACTATGCCATCCATCTGAAAAGTATTCCCCCAGTTATAGTCAGCATAAAGGTTTAAAAGAAGCAGATTTATTAACCAAACAGCAGCTAAAAAGGCAAAAAATATTCCTTTAGAGATTTTTTTATCCCTTGCTGCTAATCCTTCATTGTTTATTGCTAATTTCTGCCGACCTTTTATATCCATTTTATTTAATTGGTAGTCGCCCCGATTTATCGGGACGTTATCTTATTCCTTTTTTGGTTGTAATTTTTTTAATATATCTTCTACATATTGTTTCACTCTATCGTCAACATCATTTCGTAGCTGATTTAAGAGTTTTATTCTTGTATCCAGCATAAAGTCAGGGATAATGTTTCCCAGTGAACACACTGACTGAAGCCGTATTTCGGAGTTGTCGTTTTTTAGTCCTTCTGTTAGCGCATCAACCACCTCTTTTTTAGCATAGTAACTAAGTGCATTTCCTGCCTGTAAACGCATACCCAAATCCTCTTTTTCATTTAGAAAAATTTCTGTCAAAGTTGGTATTGCCAACTCATCCTGAATTTGTCCTAAAGAAAGCACAGCAGAAAATCTTGTATCAGGAGATTTATCAGTTTTGGCTGTTTCAATCAACTGGAAAACTGCAGATTTATCTCCTATATTCCCCAGGAGCTCAGCAACCTTTGTTTTTATACTGGGATTTTCATCTGTTTTGAGTAAATCAATAAATTTATTAATTGTCTCTTTTTTCTCAGTTTCTGACATTTTCTTTTCTGTCAAAATGGCTTTACCGAGGTCTTTTGCTGCTTTTATACGCACTTCTGACCTCCTGTGAGATAGTTCTTTAAATTTTTTGCGGATGTTTATTTCTTCTCCAAAACCAGTTGCAGCAAATACAAAAAATAGAAGAATAAATGGGGTCAGGTCTTGACATTTGACTTTGCTAAAACTTACAGAGTGTTCCTTTTTCTGCCAATTGTTTTGGTTCATTTTATCTACAAACCACTTGATAAACATTTTTATTTGTGATATAATATTGGAGTTATGCCAGGAATCAATATTCTCATTGGCTCGGCTGTTGTAGCTGTTATTGCAATAATTTTCTTCATTATTGACCGAATTCAGCATCGTTCTACCTACTCTAAAACTTCTCATCATTAAAAGTGATTCTTTTGCTACCAGTTTTTCTCTTTCAGTAAGTAATTCTTTGGTCTTCATAATTTTCATTTCTCTCCTACAACGAGTTCGTAAAACACGGGGCCAAACTTTTCAGTCAACCTTACACGAAACCTGCTGTCAATACACAACTTTTCAAATTCTTTTAAATTATAAGCAAGATTGGGGTCAGACATACCCACCCCCGAATTGGTTTTTCGGGGGATTTAAAATACTTGACAAAAATGTCTGTTTGCTGTATAATATGATTAGTGAAACTAACTAAAAGACAACAAGAAAAACTTTCACGAATATTAGAAGACGTTGGTAAGTTAATAATCTTAACCCATGTCTTAGGTTTACTTATTTCTCCAACTTTTGCTGATTTACCCAAAATTATCTTGGGTATTTTTCTAGCACTAACATTTTTTATCATAGCTTTAATTATCGATAAGGAGGAATGATGGCTTACTATGTTATGATGGGGCTTCTCCTGATTTTTGCCTTGGCTGTTTTGGTAATTGTTCTTCACCAGCGCCGCATTGAAAAGAAAAATTCTTCTAAATAAATCCCACAAGAGCCCTAATGGGGTCAGGTCCTGACATTTGACTCTACAAAAAAATCTACCAGGATGCCAATTCATTTTTTTCATTTTATCTCCAGTTTTCTCTTTATTTCGGTAACAAAATACTCTGCATCTTTTAATACTTTTTCTGCTTCTTCTTTTGTGGTCTCAACCATATGTTCATAGTCTGCTGTGTCACGTGCCGTAGCAGCTTCAAGAAACATTTTATGTAGTTTAGCATCAACTTCCCCTGTCTTAGCAAAATAATGTCCAAATGCTGATTGTACACCTGAGTGTTTTGAAAATCTTAGTTCTTTTGTAAGCAAAAGTGCCTCAGCAACATAAAACATTGCATAGTATGCTCTGGATACACAAACGTCATAAACTTCTCTGTTGAATTCAGTTTTTGCAACATCTAAGTTACGTTCTGCCTTTTCTATCAATCTTCTTATTTCATCTTGTTGTGTCATATCAGCTCTACTCCTTCATTTAATACATTGTGAATAAAAATTGTCTTATATGAATCTGTGACTCTTTGTTCTTCTAAGGGTAATGCTGAAAGCACTACATCATAGTTAAGACATATCGGAGCTGATATCTCTGTTATTCTGTGTATTTCATCATATCTTGGACCCATATTTTTCAATACTACCAAAATGTCTATATCCGATTCGGTGTCAGCATCACCCCGTGCCTTTGAACCGTAAAGGATAAGCCTGCTGAGACCTGAACCATAGATCTTTCTCAGCCCATCAATAAGTTCCTGCACTGCCTGCTTTTCTTTTTGTGTTAAATTATTCATCTATATCCCCCGGTCATAATAAAAATAGCAAAAATGGGGAAAAATGGGGACAGTTCCCATTTTCTCAAAATACTTGACAAAAATGTCTGTTTGCTGTATAATATGATTAGTGAAACTAACTAAACGACAACGAGAAAAGTAAATATGGGATATTACTTTGGGCTCGGAATTTTGATTATTTTTGCGATTATTGTTGCTATTATTGTCTTTCATCAAGATCGGCGAGATAAACATTTTCACAAATCTCATCAATAAAAAATGCCATCTATGTCGGATGAATCCAACCGCTACTTTACCCGTTTTTTGCCAGCCAGTATTCATTTTATCTCCAGTTTTTTCCTTATTTCAGCACCTTCCTTTATTGCATTGTCAAGAAATCGTCCAGTTCCTAAAGAACCTACTGTTGGTTAAAACTGGACGCTACTGGGATTCCCCAATTTATTGGGGTTACCCAGGAATTAAGGGTTTACCCTTTTATAATTTCCTTATACTCCATGAAATCTGGGCAAAAAACACTATAAAAGCAACCACTATCAGAATTACTACAATACCTACCAGCACCATAACCGGCCAGATTGTTGGTGGTTTCTCTTCTTCAACCTGTATGTCCTTAAAATCTGGTTGATAATTTCTTACCATAATACCACCATATAATATTCTTTGTCATTCTGACCCCGCCGTGTCGGGGAGAAGAATCTCAAAAACGAGATACTTCGTCCCGAAGAGACTTTCGGGATTCAGTATGACTTCTCTTAATGAACTTTTCTTTTTTCAGTAGGCATTTCCCTCCACAAAAATACCCAGGATAAAATCCCCCGACAACGGGGGACTTATATTCTGGGTACTACTTGTGGAGTATTAACACCGGAGAACCAGGGGGGCTACCCTGATTACAGGTGTGTTAAAAGATGAGAAATGAGGAATGGTAAAAAACCTCAAAAGGATGATTGCAGAAAATAATACCGGCAATAAACACAAAAACAGCCGTTTGATTTGAGGCAGTATGACATGGACTGTCTGGTCAAATACAAAACCTATAGCGGACACAATAAACATTTTTGCTAAATTCAACTTGTCCTGAAGTACACTAAAAACTTTAACAAACGAGTATATTTCCTTCGTAACAAGCAGTTCATAAAATCCTGTTAGAAAAAGTTGTCTGAGTGATTCTTTTGCCCTTGAGTCCCTCACGAGACGATTGTACATATCTCTTGCTTCGTAATCACCCTGTTTCAGTGAACTATAAAATGTAAAAGGTGAACCGCACAGTTGATTTATGCCTGTTTGGTTATAAACAAAAAATCCTTCCTGCAGATTTTCTGATTTCTCTACTAAACTTATTGTAGAAAATATCAAAAGTATTCCCACAAGAAGGATACCAAACTTTATTAATTTATTACAGTAGACAGTCATAATTCACCAAATCCCCTTCTTTATTCCCCTGTTTCATCCTGTGGACTTTATTAAAGGGGGATTGAGAGGGATTACTGTTTGTTACAAATAGTTCTATAACTTGTCAAATCACCGTCTCTACCGTCGCATATCAATCATTGCCCATACAGTTTACATGGCGTTTACTTATGCTCTCATTATATATATAACGGATTTTTCACGTTTTGTCAAGGGTTTTTTATAAAAATTCCAAAATATAATTTTTGTAACACGTATGGAGCCAAAGAACTAAAAGGATAATTAAAATAACGAGGCTAAAGCCTCTACTCCAGGAGTAGACCCTTTAGGGTCGTTAGCAGGAACATTGAAATTCCTATACGTCCAAATATTACTAACCTGTATTATGTACTGCTATCTTTTGTCATATTATACAAAATTACTTTATCCTTGTCAAGTTTCCGTCGGACAAGATTTTTGAATTCAGACTGGACAAACTGGGTGATTTTACCGGGGGAGGAGAACTGCCTGGTATCTATTTTTTTGACCGGCAGGATTTCTATGGAAGTGTTTGTTAAAAAACATTCATCTGCGGAGCATAATTGTTCAGGTTTTATTAATGTCTCCAGTGTTTTGATATTATTCTTCCTGGCAAGACTGATAACGATTTCCCGTGTTATGCCCGGCAGTATGCCACTTTCTATTGAAGGTGTGAGCAAGACACTGTCTTTCACTAAAAATATATTTGAAACAGTCCCCTCGGTTACATAGCCATTCAGGTTAAGCATTATGTATTCAAAATACTTTCCGTGCAAACGGGCAATTATGTTATTCAGAAAGTTCAGGGATTTTATTTGGGGGTCAATGCACAGCGGATGATTCCTGCGTATTTCACTCATGCAGATTTTTACGCCTTTTGTGTAATAATTGTCGGGATACGGTATAAATTTTTTTGTAATTATCATTAATGTCGGGTTTTTACAGAGTTTTATATCAAGTCCGATTGGTCCGATTCCTCTTGTTACGGTAAGTCTTATATATGCAGATTTAAGTTTGTTAGCTCTCAGGGTTCTGTATAAAAAATCAGTCAGATTTTTGTCCGACCAGATTATCTTTAAATCAATTAATTCTGCTGATTTGCGAAGCCGTCTCAGGTGCTCACCTAACATAAATATCCTGCCGTTGTAAGACCTCATTGTTTCATATACACCATCCCCGTACAATAAACCGCGGTCAAAGACTGATACTTTTGCTCTATCTTCAGTATAAAACCTGTTATTAATAAATATCTTCATTATTAGTCCTTTACTGAATACATCACAAGTCCGGCAGGGACCTTCGGATAGAAATAAGTTGTTTTTATCGGGAGATTTTTTCTTGATCTGGCAAGTTTATAAATTGTATTGATTGAGGGAGGATTAAGCAGGAATGCATAGCCGTTTATTCCGTGTGCTTTTTTTACTGCCTCGGCAATTTCTTTTGTCCATACTATATCGTGAGAGTCAACCTGATTCAGCACAAGTTCATGTAGTGCAATTATTGACATATCCTCTGAATATTGTTTTTTAAGTTTTTTATTTTTCAACTCCATTGTCTTGAATTCGCCCTGAAAAAATACGGTTAAATACGGTAATGACTTTCCATCCCAATGTTTAAGATTGAAATATTTACTAATTTTGTTTTCAATGTCCGGATCATGCTGGACAACACGGTGAGTTGGTAAAATTACAATCCCGGGGTCGTCCATCGGACATAAATACATAAAAACATAGTCATACGGCGCCAGCCCCCCGGATTTCTTTGACCTGGCTGACATTTCTGACCTGTAGATTGCACTCACTTTGGTTCTGTGGTGACCATCAGCAATAAGTATCTTTTCTTTTGCCAGTCCATTACTTATTTGTTTTATAATTTTTGGTTCTGCTATTTGCCAGAAACGATGGCTAATCCCGGTTTTATCCTTAAATTGAACTACTGGTTTTTCCTTAACGATTTTTGAGAGAACGTTGCTAATTCTATTTTGAGAATCAGGAAATAAACTGAATACTGCACTTGTGGCTGTCTCCAGGAACCTTAGCATTTTTAGCCTATCTTCAACGGGTTTTGACAGAGTATCTTCATGGGTACGAATATTTCTTTCATCAATTCGGACGCCGCAGAAGAATCCTGTCCTCTTTATATTCCTGCTGGCACACAGGAATTCCTGCTGATATACATATATTGACGGCTGTTTGTCTCTGATTAAAATTTTCCCTTTTGCCCAGGACTCAAAAGTTCTTTTTGCTGATAAATAACTCTCGGGAAGTTCTATCCGGACAAAATTGTATTCAGAGAGTTTCAATAACTCAGCCCTTTGTTCCGGTGATATGACATCATAAGGTGGACTGATTAAATTAGCCAGGGCCTTCTGTTTATATCTTATGCCTCTAAAAGGTATTATCTCAACCATTGGGGTCAGGTCTTCCCACGGGGACCTACTCGGCAACATTCAACAAAATTTATCCGCAGGATTATCTAATTTAAATTTCTTCTCTAAAAAATGTGAAGCGTCCCCGTTTTTTCTATTATACATTAATATTATATTAAATTTCAAGTGGAAAAACAGTAAATAATATGCTAAAATGTATTAATACCCGATGAAACAATCATTAAAAAACACTCTGTTTGATAATAAAAGATTTGAGTTTATGGAAAAAGAAAGGATTGCCAGACTACAGGCATTGTCCATAGATAAAGCTATAAAATCACAAAGAGACTTATTGCTTTTTTGCGAAACTTTTAAGAAAAACTTTATTAAAGACAGTCCTGTGTGTTATAAAATACTTCTAAAGAACAAATGAATCTAATTAACGTTTACAAAAAAGTAATTTCGTTTCTTAACAAAGAAAAATTTGAATATATTGTTATTGGCGGAATAGCAGTTGGAATAATCGGTGAACCCAAAATGACCGGAGGTATTGATATTGATATAATTTTAAACAAAAGAAATATTTCAGAATTTTTAGAAAAAGCTAAGAAATTCGGCTTTAAATTTTCAAAAGCAACTTGCATCCAAAGGGCAAAAACATCAGGAATCTTTCAGATCAGTCTGGCTGATTACCGTATTGATTTTATAATCGCTTCAATTAATTTAGAAAAAGAAGCTATAAAAAGAAAAAAAATCATTGAAGTTCACGAAACACCTTCTAACTTCCCTACTCCGGAAGATTTGATATTATTGAAAATTATTCCTGGCAGAAAACAGGATGTCGTAGATGCAGAAAAAATTGCCATAAGACATAGAGGTAAACTTGACACAAATTATCTTGAAAACTGGGCGCAGAAACTATCGGATGAATCCGAGGATATGAGAATTTATAACGAATTAAAAAGACTGCTATCATTATAACTTGACTTAAATAAATTCAATTTGCTATACTTTTTATCATGAACCAAGAAAGTCGTCCCGATAAATCGGGACGCTACGGGGATTCCCCAATTTATCCGCAGGATTATCTTATTTATTGGGGTTATCAGGAATTAAGGGTTTACCCTTTTATAATTTCCTATGAACCAAGAAAATAAGAAAAAACAACACACGCTTGTTGTGGTCAAACCCGATGGTCTTAAAAAATCACTTACGGGTAACATTCTTACAAGACTTTCGGAAACAAAATTACGTATAATAGGCTCTAAGGTTGTGAAAGTTTCCAAGGAACTTGCCGAAAGGCACTATGCTCACCTTAAGAATCACCCCTATTTTGACGAAATAATAAAATATCTTCAGGGTGAGCCTTACGGTAAGGAATACCGCAGGGTATTAGCTTTCGTATATGAAGGAGAGGGCGCTATTGAAAAAGTAAGACAACTTGCAGGAAAAACAAATCCTGAAGAAGCAGACCCTACTTCTATCCGGGGACAGTATGGCAGAATAACCACCAAAGGTACTTATGAAAATGTTATACACTGCTCGGCTAATGAAGAAGAATCTGAAAAAGAAATAAAACTCTGGTTTGAACCTGACGAAATAGTAGAAGAAATATTCCCTACAGAAGAAGTTGAAATAAAAGATTCAAAAAAACTTATCTGGAAATAAAAAATGCCTAAGATTTATATTATAGACGTAACAAATCGTGATGGAGTACAGACAGCCCGTTTAGGATTGGCAAAACTTGAGAAGACTGTTTTAAATTTTTATTTGAACGAACTGGGCGTCTTCCAGTCAGAATTCGGTTTTCCCGTAACGAAACACGAAAGAAATTATCTAAATGCTAATTTGGAACTCGCTGATATGGGTGTGCTTTCTCCAATAAGATTAAGCGGGTGGATACGTGCAACCGTAGATGATGTTGAAACCGCACATGCTAATGTACCCAAACTAAAACATCTGAATATTTCAATATCAACTTCTGACCAGATGATAACCTACAAATTCCAGGGTAAACTTGACCATAAAGGCATTATTAAGGAAATGACTGCCGCTTTGGAAAAAGCAAAAAAACTCGGTATAGAAACCGTGGGCGTCAATGCAGAAGACGCCTCCCGGACAAGAATGGATTATCTTATTGAATTCTCACGGGCAGCGAAAAAAAACGGGGCTGACCGTATAAGATACTGCGATACGCTCGGCTACGATGACCCGCAGACTATTTACGAAAGGGTAAAAAAACTTGCAGAAGAGGTTAAAATTCCAATAGAACTACACTGTCACAATGACTTGGGAATGGCTGTCGCATGCTCGGTAATGGGAGCCAAAGGTGTGCTAGACGCTGGTTTTGATGCATACATAAATACAACAGTAAACGGCATCGGAGAGAGATGCGGGAATGCTGACCTGGCAGGTGTAATTCTTGCTGTTAAAAAATCAAGCGGATTTTCCGCCAAAGGCGGATCCGCCTCCGGCGGAAAATATGTACTTGACGAAAGAATTGATTTATCAAAAGCATGGAAAATAGCAAAATATGCGTCTTATGCTTTCGGTGTACCAATACATCTAAACCAGCCGGGAGTAGGAGCAAATGCCTTCGCTCATGAATCGGGTATTCATGCTGACGGTGCACTCAAAGACTGGCGAAACTACGAACTCTACCATTATGAAGAACTTGGCAGGGGTGAACCTGAAATAATTGAAACAGGCAGGCAGATTGTTGCGGGTGAATATTCCGGGATTAAAGGTTTCAGAAATGTCGCGGGGAAATTAGAAATAGAATTCAAGTCTGATGAAGAAGCAACAAAAGTACTTGATTTAGCGCGGTATGCAAACGTCCATACACAAAAACCTCTCACCGATGATGAACTGAAGTTTATTGCCAAATATCCTGACCAGGCAAAAAAAATTATAACCGTCACCCCTTAATTTTATTATATTCATCCCACATTTCTTCGGGAAGATTTTCTCCGAATTTTTCAAGAAAGTTTTTCACGTCTGTTAACTCCGCTCCCCAATCTTTAATGTCCACCTCAAACAATTTTTCCAGTTTTTCTTTTGGGATATCCAGCCCGTCAAGATATAAGTCCTTCAATTGCGGGATAAACCCCAGAGGTGTTTCCTTCGCCCCGATTTTATCGGGCTCATTTACCCTGTCAACTATCCATTTCAGCACTCTTATGTTTTCTCCAAACCCTGGCCAGATAAATTCTCCATCGTCATCTACCCTGAACCAGTTAACAGAAAATATTTTCGGGGGGTTTGCCATTTTCCTGCCCATATTAAGCCAGTGAGAGAAATAATTTCCCATATTATAACCACAGAAAGGAAGCATTGCCATCGGGTCTCTTCTCAGAACACCTTCTTTGTGGACAGCTGCCGATGTTGTCTCTGAACCCATTCTTACACCTGAAAATACACCGTTCTGCCAGTTAAAAGATTCCACCACAAGGGGTATAAGATGTGTCCTCCTTCCGCCAAAAATTATTGCAGAGATAGGCACACCTTTGGGATTGTCAAATTCTTTGGAAAGTGTAGGACAATCGTATATGGAAACTGTAAATCTGGAATTGGGGTGTGCCGCCTTATTACCCGGAGTCCATTTTTTACCCTGCCAGTCAACTAAATTTGCCGGCACAGGACCGTCAAGCCCCTCCCACCAGGGTTCATTTGTATCTATATTTAATGCAGTGTTCGTAAAGAGTGTCGGATAAAATTTTTCACCTTTCAGGGTTTTTATCATATTTGGATTAGTATTCATAGATGTTCCTGGTGCCACTCCGAAAAGACCCGCTTCAGGATTGATTGCCCACAGCCGACCATCGGGACCAATATTCATCCATGCAATATCATCACCTAAAGTCCATACTTTATAACCAGGCAGTGGTGACTCTAACATTGCAAGGTTTGTCTTGCCGCAGGCACTGGGCAGAGCAGCAGCGACATAGGTAATATTTCCCTGCGGGTCTTCTATTCCTATAATCACCATATGTTCTGCAAGCCACCCTTCTTTCAAACCTAACCAGGAAGCAATTCTCAACGAAAAACATTTCTTACCCAACAAAGCATTTCCGCCGTAACCTGAACCGATACTCCATACCAGATGCTCGTCGGGAAAATGCATAATAAACCGCTTGTTCGGGTCAAAATCGCCTACTGAATGAAATCCTTTTACAAAATTATCGCTGTCACCAACAGTAGGCACTCTGGAAGTGCCAACAGTAGGCACTCTGGAAGTGCCAACAGTAGGCACTCTGGAAGTGCCAATTTTTTCAAGCACTGACCTGCTCATCCGTGTCATTATCCGCATACTCACGACGACATAGGATACATCGGTAATCTGGATACATGCTTTTGAATAAGGTGAATCGGGATGTCCCATCATATAAGGAATGACATACATGGTTTTTCCGCGCATACAGCCGTCGGATAACTTCGTAAGTTTCTGTTTCGCTTCAACGGGGTCCATCCAGTTATTATTTGGTCCTGCGGTTTCTTTACCTGGATGGCAGACATAAGTTAAATGTTCTGTCCTGGCGACATCTGTAGGATGGCTTCTGTGCAAAAATGCATCGGGCCAGTTTTTATGGTTCAATTGATGGAATACCTGCTCCGCACCGATTTTCTCTCTATATATACCTATTTCTAAAATCCTGCGTGCTTCCTCTTCAGAACCATCGCACCAATAAATTCTATCCGGTTTCGTAAGTTTTGCCTGTTCTTCCACCCATCGTTCAACTGCTGTAGTCATATTAATCCTTTCAATTCCCAAAAATCTTGTTTATTATTCTATATAATCTGAAAGGTAAAATCAATAGAGTTCCTGAAAATTATTATTCCAGGTATTCTCGCAGGGTTTTGCTCCTGGTGGGATGGCGCAGTTTGCGGATTACTTTTGCTTCTATCTGACGGACTCTTTCCCTTGTAATACCAAAAATCTTACCCACTTCCTCCAATGTTCGGGGATAGCCGTCCTCCAATCCATATCTATTTGAAAGTATGCTTGCTTCCCGCGAAGTTAGTTCAGATAGTATCTTTTTGAGCTCCTCTCCACGCAAGTGTTCATACACCCTGCGTATTGGATACGGCCCTTTTTTGTCTTCTACAAAATCCTGTAAAGACGACTCTTCATCTTCTCCAATAGGTGTAGCAAGTGAAAGCGGCTCCTGCATCATACGAAGGATATGTCTAATCTTACGTGCTGAAACTTTTAAACTCCTGGAGTATTCCTCAATGGTGGGAATGCGGTTGTGGTTGTGTCTGTATTTCTTTGAAAGTTTAGATATTTTTGACATCAGTTCCTTCATGTGGACCGGGATACGTATGGTCCGGGACTGGTCAGCGATAGCACGATTTATTGACTGTCTTATCCACCACGTTGCATATGTGGAGAATTTAAATCCGCGTTTATATTCAAATTTCTCAACTGCCTTGATAAGACCCAGACTACCTTCCTGTATCAAATCTGCCAATTCCAAACTGCCGGGGACAATATGTTTTTTTGCTATTGAGACGACTAATCTTAAATTAGCCTTTATAAGTTTAAGTTTATCTTCAAGTATGACCCGTTCCAGAGTATGTATTTTTTCATATATTTCCATTAAATCCCGGCGACTTACCGGCAGGGACTTATCAAACCTATAAAGTTTTTTCAGGACATTCTGTAAATTCACAATCATTGATTCAATTCCTGTTAAAGTGTATCCGGTAAGACGTTTAAAGGTTCCGGGTAAAATTTTACGTTCGCTTGCCTGTTTGTAGGTCTTAATGATATCGGCATGCGGCATCTTAAACCGTTTTTCGTAGCGGTGAATTTCCAGTTCACACTCATGTATCCTCTGGGCCAATGTTTTTATCTTATTTGTCAGCCGTTTAACTTTATCCAGATTCAAATTTAATTCAACAATCATAGACACAATTTGTTGTCGGTATTTGGCAATCGTATTCTGTATACTCAGTCGTTTTTTCTCTGTCATTCCTTTTTTTTCCTTCAATTGCAGTTCCGACTTTGATATTTTCTTTTCAACCGAACCTATCGTACGGACTGTCCATTTAACTTTCGCTCGCATACGATTGAGTTGTTTCTTGGACTTTTTGCCTCTCGGCATAAGTTCCTTCGGTGTCATTTCATTCTGGGTTAATAATGTTTCCCAATTGCGTATTTCTTTTAACGTTATTGAACAACCTAAAACAATTAACTGCAACGTCCTCTCGTTTTCCCTGATATTGCGGGCTAATACCAGTTCATTTTCCTGATTTAATAATGGTTCTTTACCCATTTCTGTCAAATATAGCTGGACGGCATTTACAAGTTCTTCTTCCCGACCAACAGGATATTCTGTTTCTCCGGCTGAAGGAGCGGCTTTTCCGGTTAAATCTTTTACATGAGACCTGTCAACAACATGGATACTTAAATCCTCCAGTGTAACAAAGAAATTGTCTAATTCTTCCGGAGAAACGGAGACTTCGGGCAAAAAACGGTTAATATCATCGTATGTAAGATACCCCTGTTCTTTACCATATTCAATTAAATCTCTAAAAATATTATCCATTTCCTTGCTCATATATATAATCTCCTTCGCCTTGCGAACCCCCGTGTCAGTTTTGTTCCTACGGAACAAAACTATGGGGGCAATGTCTTTATCAGTTAACCGCTGTCCCTTTTAAAAGTTTTTTTAACTCTTCAAATTCCCTGATTTTTTCAGGATTTCTTTCCAGCCTGCCTTCGAGCATAGGTATAATCTCAAGTTCCAGCTTTTTTCTTTTTTCTTCCTGCCGTCGTAATTTCAGGTCCCTCATTAATTTTTCGAAAATTTCTTCAAATGAAGTGCATTTCCTCTGCTCAAAGCTAAGCTGTATAAGCCAGTCAGCTATGTCTTTGTCAAGATTATCAATTATGCTCACAAGTTCGCCTCCCTTTATTAATTGTTTAATTACAGGGAAACTGTGAATGCATCTTTCGTCGGAAAAAAGATTAACAGAAACCTTCTCGCATAATTTGGGTTCCTGCAGGCATAACCATATTATTTCTTCTTCTATGCTTCTGAGTTTAACGGACATATTGTCAAGGGGGGATTCGTCTGCATCAATCTTTTTAAAGCCGTATGCTCTTCGCATTTCGCTGACAATTATTTCTTCTCTGATGTTAGTCCTGGACGACAGGAATTTTATCATCTCGTGCTTGATTATGGGATTGCGTATTTTTATTATTGTCTCAAGAACGTTCCTCACAACCTTACTTTTCTCTTCCGGTTTATTGATATCGTGCTGGCTGAGAGACATCATCGTTTTAAATTCAACAGGGTTAACTCCCGAATCAACTAATTCCATGAATTTATCCTTGCCATGCTTCAGGACAAATTCATCGGGGTCAACCTCTTCCGGTAAGGAAACTATTCTGGAATTCATATCGGAATCAAAACATAAATCACCTGAACGTATTGCAGCCTGTTGTCCTGCCCTATCCGAATCAAACACCAGCACTAATGTCTCAACAAATCTTTTTAACTGCCTTAAATGTTCCTGAGTCAATGCTGTCCCGAGTGGTGCGACGGCATTTTCAATACCGTTCTGGTGAAGCATTAGGACGTCAAAATAACCTTCAAGAATTATTGCTTCCCCGGATTTATTCAAACTGTGCCTTGCCTGGTATAAACCATAAAGCGACTTTGACTTGTTATAGGCAACCGTATCGGGAGTATTGAGATATATCGGTTCTTTCTTACTATCAAGTGCACGGCCCCCGAATGCTATTACGTCTCCCTGTAAATTAAATACCGGAAAAACAACCCTTCCCCGAAGATTATCGTAGAGGGTCCTGTTTTTTTCAGAGACACCCACTAACCCTGACTTTATTATTAAATTAGGGTCGTATTTTTTCTTTGCCGATTCAAATAATTTGTTACTCTCAGGTGCATAACCTATAACAAATTTTTCTATAGAATCCTTATTTACTCCGCGGGTTTTTAAATATTCCCTCGCTATCTTCCCGTCCTTTGATTCTACAAGGTACTTGTGATAGAATACAGAGGCGTGGTTGAGTATATCAAGCAGGACTTTCCGCTCCCCTGAAACCTCTGCGTCTGTTTCCTTAACGTCTATACCTAACTTTTTTGCAAGTTTCTTTATGGCCTCCGGATAGGGGATATTTTCAATCTGCATGACAAACTTAAATATGTCACCGCCACTTTTACACCCGAAACAGTAAAACATATTTTTCTGCGGACTTACATAAAACGACGGCGACTTTTCAGAATGGAACGGGCATAAGGCGGTGAAATTCTTACCCACCTTTTTCAAGTTTGGTAAATATTCACTCACCACGCTGACAATATCAAGTTTCTCACGTATGTGTTCTATGGTCTCTTTAGCGATTGACATTTTCTTTTTATTCTTTTAAATCCCGAACACTCTATCATTTTTAACTTACCGAATTTCTTTTCTACTTCATCCAGTAATAGATTTATACCGAGCGTATCGGACGGGATATGCCCGGCAATAACTACATTCAGATGATGCTTTTCCGCGCTTTTATAATGTTCTTCCGACATATGCATGCCGACAATTGTCCCTACTCCCGATATAGAAAGTTTCTCAAGTGCCTCAAGACTGCCTTCTGTCCCGCCTGTCATATCAACAAAAATCCTGCCTGTGCGTCTTTCTTTACTGCCCGTAAATATAACCGGTCCGCGCGAAGTTTTGATTGCCTCTCTGTATTCGGCAATGTCTTCTAATATATCCAATACCTTGCCGACAGTCTGTGGTTTTTGTTTATCAAAAAGTTTTTGTAAATAATCAGTCACATAGTTATCCCCGGGAGTATGAGCTGACATAAAAGGTACTTTCAGCAATCTTGCTGCATCTACTGCCCGGGTATGGTTCTGTGGTAAAACTTTTCTTGAAACCTCTTTGATTCTTGGTTCGGTTATGGCTTCCGCAATGTTTATCGGCACACCGAACCGGCTAAGAATATCTGACTGCATACCCATTACTTCATAGAACGTAGCGTACGCTCGCCCCTCGGGATGATGTGTAAGCGCTAAATCAATCTTTTGACCCTTACTGCGCAGGGAATCCACCAGTAATAACTCCGGTGTTTCAATATCAATACCGACAATTACTGAGATAATCTCCTCTTCCCCCGTGCCATAAAGTATACGTGAATCCGGATAGGGATTTTCAAGTTTTACCAGGTCGTATTTTTCTTTTTCTTCTTTATTGAGTTTGTCATATTTTTCTTTTTCTAATTTTAATGTTCTCTGGACAGACTCTTTCCCCCTGGGGTCTTTCTCAATACCTTTCTCAATAATAAACTTATGAAGCTGTTTCAGATTCAATTGTCGTCCCTCCCGGATTAGTGATTATACGAGTTTCTGCTTCTACTGCTACCCTGTCTGCTCCTGCTGGTACCGCCACCGCTCCTGATGCCCCTGCTGATTCTGTTGTTCCTGATGTTCCTGCCTCTTTTTCTCAATCGCCGCAATTCCTGTAGTCTCTCTTTACGCACAACACTCGGTGGCTTGTAGAATTCGCGCCTTCTTATCTCCTGTAATAGACCATCCCTTTCACATTCGCGTTTGAATCTACGGAGCGCATCATTAATTGATTCGCCGTCTCGCACTCTTATTTTGACCATGTTTTTATAAACACCGCCTTTCTATATATAAAATTATTTTCTCAAGAAATCGTCCAGTTAAAACTGGACGCTACTGTAGCGTCCATCTTCAGATGGACGAGATATTTATAATTTCCTATACTTCAAGTAAAATCCTGAAGGATTAATTCCAGGGATTCCCCGATTTATCCGCAGGATTATCTTATTTATCGGGGACGGATTGTTCTATAATTTCTTATAGAAATTTATCCCGGTGGCCAGGAAAGTTTTCTGCCACCGATTAGATGAAAATGCAAATGTGCTACTGCCTGACCTGCATCAGGACCTGTATTTGCAACTATACGAAAGCCGCTCTGTGCAATAGACTCATCCTCAGCAATCTTTTGCGAAATACGATGTATTTTCCCGATAATTTTCTCATCAGTTTCTATCAGTTCTTTAATAGAGGGGATATGTGTTTTGGGTATCAAAATTATATGCACCGGTGCCTTTGGGTCAATATCCCTGAAAGCAATTATATCCTCATCCTCATAAACAATCTTTGACGGTATTTTATGCCGGGCAATCTTACAAAAAATGCAGTCCTTATCAGCCATAACTAAACCTTCCTAAGCATATATCAAATATATATAACTGAAAAATCAACTGTTGTCAAGGGTTTTTTAAAACTTGGTCGTAGACCTACTCGGTTATTTTATAGGCCCGTACTGGGATTCGTAAATTTTGATGGATTCAACAACAGTCCCGTAGAGTCTTTTTGCATTTATTGGAGAGAATATTATTCTCGCAGACACTTTTGATTTGTCATCGTTCTGCATTTTGCTTCGCATAAAATCTATGATGAACTCCCCTTCGCGCCAGTTTGTATTTACAAAGTCTGATTTTTTTCCTACGGCAACAGTGTCATCTATAGCTGGCTTTAATTTTCTCTCTTCCTGTAGAATCTTTTCCTTTTTTGATATTATTCTTACCTGCTCAGTGGTAGAATCAATCCTGGTGTATAGTCTGCTTTTCCTGCGATAACTTTTAAATTTACTCATTTCACCTTACCCTAAAGCGGGTAAACAATAAAAGCGGTATAACACCCTAAATTCTCCGCAGGATTATCTATTTTATGTTATACCGCTTCAGAGATTTTCAAGAGCAGACTTTCTTATTTCTTCTCTACTTCTTTTTTCTTTTCTTCTTCTAATTTCTTGGCTTCAATTGAATCTTTTATAGTCGTAATACCCGCTATCACAGCAAGAAGTCCGCCTCCGATTAAGCACAGAGGCACCGAACCCCTGATTACTGTCCAAATGTGCGGACCCCAAAATCTTATAGGCCCACCGATTAACATTACACCGACAACAGCCACAATTATACCTACAATCAATGCTAACATTTCTTTTCACCTCCTCATATAAAAATTTTTAAACTAGGCCTGAGTATTCAACAACCACCTGCTTAAGTATTTCTGCTCCTGTTTCAAGACACCTTTCGTCAATATCAAACTTAGGATGATGCCAGGAAAATTCATTGCGTCTACCGGCTCTCTTGGAGCCGATATATAAAAAACAGCCGGGAACAGAACGTAAATATTCAGCAAAATCTTCACCGCCCATTGAGGGTTTATCAATAAATTTTATTTTACTCTTACCAACGACCTTTTCTCCGGCACGGGCACAAATATCCAGAATCTTTTTATCATTCCTCAAGGGACATCCTAAAACCTCATATTGCATTTTAAGTTTAAGATAATGCATCCTTATTATACCATAGATAAAATTTTTAATCAACCCCGGCATTTGCTTATGAAGTCCTTCATTCAGTGTCCGCACTGTCCCTGTCAATGTAACCTTCTCCGGAAGGACATTAAACCTTGTCCCGCCATTTATACTGCCGACACTTATAACAACCGGTTCAGTAGGGTCAATTTTACGCGAAACCAATGTCTGTAATGACCGGACTATTTCCGATGCAACTAATATGGTATCTTTACCTTTATGGGGGTATGCCGCATGTCCGCCACCGCCAAAAATTTCTACTGTAAATTTATCCACCGACGCCATCATTTCACCATATTTTATACCCAAAGAACCTGCTGGTAACTCGGAATTAACATGAATACCTACTATCGCTTTTACATCTGGATTTCTTAATACACCGCTCTTAATCATTTCTGATGCGCCACCCGCAGATTCTTCGTTCGGCTGGAATATAAATTTAACGCATCCGTTAATCTCTTTTTCAATCTTTTTCAGTAACAGTGCAGCGCCAAGTACAATAGTCGTATTTGCATCATGGCCACAAGCATGCATTATTCCTTTCCTGCAGGAACTATAAGACTTTCCCGTCTGTTCCTCAACCGGCAATGCGTCAATGTCAGCACGCAAGGCAATAGTCCTGCCTGACTCTGCCCCTGGGTAAGGGGCCAATATACCTACAACTCCTGTCTTATTTATTTTCTTAGTTTTTATACCCGCAGAGTTTAATATAGAGGTAATATATTCAGATGTCCTGAATTCCTGATTACCCAGTTCAGGATATTTATGTATGTGCCTGCGTATATGTATCAGTTTTTTTTGTAGGCTTGTCATAATTTGACTTTTTTAAAGTATACAAGGAAATTATAAATATCTGATAATAGTCCGAATTCGGACGCTACAGTAGCGTCCCGATTTATCGGGACGATTTCTTTATAGCTTCAGGGATTTTCTCTATTATATCACCTGCAGTCATACTGATTTGCGTCTTGTCTTTTTCTGCCAGGTCACCCGCCAGCCCGTGTAAATATACCGCAACTACTGCAGAATATAACAAATGTCCTTTGATTTGTCCTGCGAATGCTGCGAGCATACCTGTTAAAACATCACCGCTTCCGCCTGTCGCCATACCGGGATTACCGGTGGGATTTATATAGACTTTTTTACCATCGGTAATAACGGTATTATGTCCCTTAAGTACGCATACGACACTATTTTCTTCAGCAAATTTCTTTGCTGTTTCAGACCTCTTCTGTTGAATTTTTGAAACAGGAAGATTTATTAACCTGCCCATCTCGCCTGGATGTGGAGTAATTACAATTTCTGACTTATAATTTCTCAATAAGGAATACGTCTTCTGTCCCGCCAGAGCATTTATTCCATCTGCATCCAGTACAAGCGGTAAGTTCATATTCTTTAAAATTTTCTTTACCAGTTCTTTTGTAGAAGGCTGTGTTGATAGACCCGGCCCGATGGCAAGTACACCCACTTTTCTTCTCTCAATATATCTTTCTATCTCCTGGTAACAGGAGACACTTAAACTACCCGAACCGGTTTCTTTCAGAGATAAGGTCATCGCTTCCGGTTGTACTCTTTTTGCGATTATCGGCTGCTGACTGGCCGGTGTCCCGACTGTTACAAGTCCGGCACCTGTCCGTAATGCAGCATAACTGCACAGCAACGTTGCGCCGGTCATACCGCGTGAACCTGCAAGGAATAATATATGACCAAAATCTCCCTTGTGAGAGCAGATTTTTCTGACGGGAAGTAAACTCTTAACAATTTCTCTGGTAGTAATCATCTCAGGCAATAAAATTAATTTTGGTGACAGCCTTTACTTATTTACTTTTCTACGTTCCACGTTTTGAGCATCAGAAATATCAGAACCGTCCCTATACTTTCCTAATCCATTCTTTAAACCAAATGTCAGAAAAAACATATTCATCGTTTTCCTTTTCAAGAATTTCTTTACCCTGTAAAAGTTTAACACCTTTTTGAACTGTAGCAGGAGTTAGTTTGCACTGGGTTAAAAAATTAGTTGAAAATATATTCTTTCCTCCGACTACAGACACCATCTGGAGTATTTGTTTTTGTGGAAGTGTCAATAAGTCCCACCAACCCGCATAAAGGGGACTCTGTTTGCACACAATTGATGTAATTGCCTGTTCTACTTTTTTTCTATTCACTGTTTTGTCATTCAGAGATAAATCCCACACTTCATAACAAAGATACTGAATATAGTAAGGTGTATTTTCTGCACATTCAATAATAAAATCAATTGTCTCTGGAATAAATTTAAAACCTGCCTTCTGAAAGTTTTTCTTAATATAAGTAGTCCAATGCTCTTTATATATTTTCTCCAGAAAATACACCGGACCCATTTTATAAAATGCCCGCTCTTTTGATGAAATCATTTCCTGCATTAAACTTTTTTTTGAGCCAGAAAATAGGTATCCAATACCCTTATGTGTTTGAATCACTGAGCGGATCTGTTTTTCCATACTTATTCCACCGAGATTTAATATTTCCTGGAATTCATCATAAATAACTATAAAAGACTTGTGACTCTTCTTGCTGATTTTATATGGTAAGTTGTACAAATGCATCAAAGTATTGTTTATTTCTTCTTTTTTTTCTTTCACATCTATTGTTACAGAAAAATTTCCGTCCGGCTCTACTGAAAATACAGGTCTTAAACGTGGAATTACTTCTCTAATGAATCTCCAGATGTTATCCAATTTGGTCTCCTGCGCTTCAGCATAGGCCCGTGACAAAACCACTGCCATCTGTTCAAGTGATGCTGCACCATACAGGTCAATAAAAGCAACTAAATATCCTTTTCTTTTGAGTTTATCTATTATTGTCCTTATTAAAGAAGTTTTTCCGTATCTGCGAGGCGAAATAAGAAAACATTTCAAACCATTTCCCATGTCCCGGAGGAGTTTTTTCGTTTCATCTTCTCTATCAATAAAATTACTGCCACTTACTATTTCTCCGTACTTAAAAGGATTTAGCATTGTATTTTATCTTTCTATATTATACCTAAAGGTATTATACTAAAAGGTATAATAATTGTCAAGCGTTAAGTAATCATCTAATATTTGACTGCAACAGCAGCAGCAAAATCTTTGGTATGCGATAGAGACACTGAAATTCTCTTTTGCAGACGTCTGTATTTGGGGGGTAATACCGCCTCTGGTTTGCCGTCGGGAGAGTTTATTATGTTTATATCTTTATGGGTCAGCTTCTTTTCTCCCACTGCTTTCCATATCGCTTCCTTTGCTGCAAACCGTACCGCATAATGCTGTCCGGGATTAAATTTCCTGCTGCAATAGGATACTTCTTCAGTGGAAAAGACTTTATTCAAAAACCTTTTGTTCCTTATAAGTTTTTTTATACGGCTTATTTCTATTATGTCAATTCCAACATTCATACCCGTTGTTCAACCTATCAGGATTCAAACCTTTTTCATTTGAACCCCAAAATCACAGAAATCACAAAAAAGTCTCAAATTTGTGATTTCTGTGATTTTCTTTGTAAATACTCCCATAACAATCTATCAGGAATAATATACTCGCCCCGTCGTTGCACTTCCAATATTCCCTTGTCAACTAATCTGCGAAGATATTCATTTATACTTTTGATATTAACTCTACGGTTAATCTCATTTATTTTATTGTTTCCGAATAATTTCAATCTTTTAACAATCTTGATTTCGTTCTCACTTAAACCTTCAACCATTCCTTCATAAACTGTGTTCCCCAAATAGAACAACGCTTCTTCAAATCCTTTTTCCCATTCTTTGTCTGTTACTTTGCCATTCTTTTCATTATCATAAAGAGCACTACCAATTGCATGTATCTGGAAAAGGTGACCATCAGTATATTTGAATATTTTATCTTTTACAGAATCAGCGAAAGTGACACCTGTATTTTCTAAAATAGCGTCTATCAGTTTAATAGTGTCTTCTTTATCAAAATTTATTAATTCCACTCTTGGTATAAAGAACCGGCCTATAGGATGGTTCATCTTAATAAATGGTTTCCAGCCTTCAATTGTTGAACTAAAAATAAATAGAATTTTCGTTTCATCTATAATCTTTTTGTCTGAAAGAACATTTTTTAAAGTTGTAAAAACCCTTTGTGCTTTTGAATAATTCTGTACATCATCAATTAGTACCACTAACAAATCTGTATATTTAGCAATATCTTTCCAAATGCTTATTAGTCCATCCATAAGAAATATTTGAGAATCAATAAATTTATCCTTATCAACCTGAAATGAGATATTAAAACCAGAACCCAATACCTGAATTCCAAATCCTTTAATTAACTTAAATAATTTACTGTCCTTCTCTGATAACTTAAACGGAATATTTCTTACCATTGATTGAATTATATGTGTACTTATTTCCATATCAGTTATGTTCTCTGTTAGTTCTTTAGCAAGAAAATAACAACTGGCACATTTTTGCTCTTGAGCAAGCAATTTGAAATATCTTAATAAACTTGTTTTACCAGATCCCCATACACCATTAATAATATAATGATTGATATTCCCTTGTCTGGCTTCATTAATTCTTTTAAGAAAAAATTCTATTTCTTTATCTCTGTTAACAAAAACTTTTGGTTCTAATCCTGACTTTGGTGTAAAAGGATTTGGTTTTATCATTTTTTTATTCGCTACTTCAAGTCACATAGTAATGCGACCGCTACAAAGATACTTTTATAATTTACTTCAAGTGACATGAAGGAATATTGGATATCTTTTATCTCTTTGTCCACTGGAATTTCTTGCGGGCTTTTGGCTGTCCTGACTTTTTCCGCTCTACCATACGCGGGTCACGGCGCAGGTATCCTTCCTGTTTCAATTTAGCCCGCAGGGATGGGTCCAGTTCAAAAAGAGCCCTTGCAATGCCGTGGCGGATAGCTTCTGCCTGCCCTCTCACTCCACCGCCTGAAACACTAACAAAAATATCATAACTGTTTGCATTCGGAAATAGTTTTAACGGGCTGAGGACCTCATCTCTTTGTCTCAGGTATCCACCAAAATAATTCTCAACGGTTTTTTTGTTCACCGCAATCTTACCCGTTCCATCCACAAGTTTAACTTTTGCAATGGAAGTCTTCCGTCTTCCTGTTGTCCAAATTTCTCGTTTTTCTGTTACCATCTGTGATATCCTCCCGATTAAACATCAATTTTTACTGGATTCTGCGCAATGTGCGAATGGTTCTCATCAGCATATATCTTAAGTCTTTTCAAAAATTTTGCACGCAATTTGTTTTTGGGTAACATTCTACTAACCGCTAAATGTATTATCCTTTCAGGATGTATTGACAAAAGTTTCTTATATGGAGTATATTTATCTCCCCTGGAATAACCCGAATGATGATATTCTATCTTCTGTTCAAGTTTTTTGCCTGTCAGTTTTACTTTACTGGCATTTGTTACAACAACAAAGTCACCGCAATCAATTGACGGAGAAAAATACGGTTTATTTTTACCTCGCAGAAGATTAGCAATATTTGTTGCTGTCCTACCCAGAACTCTACCCGAAATATCTACCTGATACCATTTGCGTTCAATCTCGCTTTCCTTTGGCCAGTAAGTTTTTTGGTTCATTTGAATTTACTCCCCCCTAAAATTAGATTTAATACGGTTTTTCATTTCTTTAACTGCCTGATGTAAACCTACAAAAATAGACCTTGCTATTATTGAAAATCCAATATTTAAAGTCTGCATGTCAGGTATTTTTGCCACCGCTACAACATTATCATAATCAAGTCCGTGACCTGCATTGAGAATTAACCCTAATTCGCAAGTTAATTTTCCTGCACGATAAAGTTTTTTTAGTTCTGAACTCCTCTCTTTTTCTCCCTTACTATTTGCATATTTACCGGTATGCAGTTCAACACAGTCAGCGCCGACTTCCTTTGCAGCCCTGACCTGTTTCTCATCAGGGTCAATAAACATACTCACCAGAATTTTTTTTGATTTCAGGACTTTTATGACATTTTTAATCCTGTCTTTTTTGGACAATATATCAAGCCCGCCTTCAGTCGTAACTTCCTGCCTCTTCTCGGGAACAATACAAACTTCGTCCGGCTTTAGACTCATTGCAATTTTTACTATTTCCTCTGCAAGCGACATTTCTAAATTAAGCGGTATCCTGAGCTTCTTGCGCAAGACATAGACATCCTTATCCTGTATATGTCGCCTGTCTTCCCTGAGGTGAACCGTTATGAGATTAGCTCCTGCAAGCTCACACACCCTGGCAGATTCTAAAATGTCAGGCATGCCAGTTTTTCTTGCCTGACGTAAAGTGGCTATGTGGTCAATATTTACACCTAATTTAATCATATCTGGAGACCCTTCACGGAGTTCAGGTCATTTCTGCAAGAATAACCATAAAAGAAATGCCAGAATTAACGCTAATAATTTCAACTCCCAATTTTTAACCATTTGTTATTGTTTTGCGTAATAACCCTTTTTCTGCCTTACTTCTGTAAAGTTCTACCAGTCTTTTCTTCAAATCTTCTAAACCTATATTTTGTTCCAATCTCCCTTCACGGGCTATTGAAATTTCTCCTGTCTCCTCTGAAACTATTATTGCAATGGCATCGGATATTTCTGTTATCCCTATACTTGCCCTGTGTCTCATACCGAGCACTTTTGAAATCCCCGGGTTATTACTCAAAGGTAAAATACAACCGGCAGCTACCAAACGTGAGCCCTGAATTATCACAGCACCATCATGCAGCACTGTCCTTGGATGAAATATATTTAACAACAATTCCTTGCTCGTCTCGCCGTTTATAACTGTACCGGTTTGCACAAAATTCCTTAAACCCACTTCTTGTTCAAGCACAATCAATGCACCTATCCTTTTTTCCGACAACTCCCTCAAAGCAGGAATTATGTCATTTATGAAACTGAGTTCAACTGTGATAAATATCCTTCCAAGCGGATGAGCGCCGAGTTGTGCCAGTGCTGCACGAAGTTCAGGCTGGAATACCACCGCTATAATGACAACCGCAACAGGCCAGAAACTTTCTAAAAGCCAGCCCAATGTTTTTAATCGCACCACCTGCCGGATAAAAATAGTAAGTATAACTAATATAATAATGCCAAATAAAGCATGAACTGCCCTTGTCCCTTTAATCAACAACATAATACTATAAAAAATGTAAGTTACAATTAATATATCAACAATATGAATCAAATAATTATTCCATATAGAGTGGACAATTCCAAAAATATCCATTAATTCCTCAAATCCTCCAGAAATCGTCCAGTTAAAACTGGACGCTACTGGGATTCCCCAATTTATTGGGGCAACTCCTGGGATTCCCCAATTTATTGGGTTTATAATTTTCTATGCTTTCAAGAATTTTAAGAACATGCTTGATTTCCTTCACATCATGGACTCTCAAAAAATTTGCGCCGTTAATAACCGCCCACATACAGGTTGTAATAGTCCCCACAAGCCTGTCCTGTGGCGGAAGGGGAGCCTGTTCTGTTCCAAGAATTTTTCCGATAAATGATTTTCTTGAGGTTCCCACCATTAAGGGAAAACCTAATTTGGTGAATTCATGCAGGTTTTTAAGTATCTCCACATTGTGTTGAGTGGTTTTTCCAAAACCTATCCCGGGGTCCAGCATTATATATTCCTTTTTAATACCATTATTAATCGCAAATTTTATTTGCCTCTCAAAAAATTCTTTTATTTCATCCACAACATTTTTGTAATAAGGTTTATCCTGCATACTCCTCGGTGTACCCTGCATATGCATAATCACAACAGACGCTTTTCTTTCGCTGATAAGTTTGACCATATCCCTGTCGTACCTTAAACCGGATATATCATTAACCATTCCCGCACCTGCCTCTAATGCCTGCCGTGCAATTTCTGATTTATAAGTATCAACAGAAACAGGTATGTCAAAATGTTTCTTTATCTCGTTTATCACGGGAAGAACCCGCTGTCTCTCTTCTTCCAAAGACACCGGCTTTGCGCCTGGTCTTGTGGATTCGCCTCCAACATCTATAATGTCCGCACCACAAGAAATCATATCTTCAACATGCCTGATTGTGCTATTTATCGTCCTGTATCTTCCACCGTCATAAAATGAATCAGGAGTAACATTCAATATACCCATTATACTTGCTTTACCGTTAAGATTTTTTAACATAATCAGTCTGTTGGCTTTTTATTTATCAATGCCAGTGCTTCAGCCCGGGTCCGGGCATCCTTCAGGAAAAGTCCTCTAACCGCTGAGGTAATGACTTTGGTGCCGGTCTTCTTTACGCCGCGCATATTCATACACAGATGTTCTGCTTCAACTATAACCAACCCACCCATCGGTTTTACGATTTTCATTATTGCATCAACAATATGTTTCGTTATTCTTTCCTGTAACTGCAGGCGTTTTGTATAAGCATCTACTATCCTTGCAAGTTTTGAAATACCGAGTAATCTTTTCTTATTGGGCATATAGGCAATATGTACCTTGCCGTAGAAAGGCAGCAGGTGATGCTCACAGAGAGAATAAAACGGTATATCGCGGACAATGACCATCTCGTTATATTTTTCTTCCTCATAATAAACTGTCAGTATATCCTCCGGTTCTATAAACTGTCCTGAAAGCGCCTCTGCATAGAAATCACTCACGCGTCTCGGCGTATCCTTTAATCCTTCACGTTCAGGATTCTCGCCCACTGCAACCAGGATTTCACGGACTGCTTTTTGAATTCTTTTCTTATCAATTTGCGGTTTCATCTTTTTTAATATATTTTTCAACTTCTTCACCTGTAAGTATCTCGCGTTCTATTAGTTTTTTCGCTAATGAATGAAGACTGGAAATATTCTCTTTAATGATTTTTTCTGCACGAGAAAAACATTCTTCAATAATTCTTTTTACTTCTTCATCTATCTCCCTCGCGGTTGATTCGGAATACATCTTTTCCCGGGTCATGATGTCCTTTCCCAGAAACACCTCTTCTTCCCGCTTGCGCAGCGTCAGCGGACCTATTTTCTCACTCATCCCGTATTCACACACCATCCTCTGCGCGAAATCAGTCGCTAACAATAAGTCATTCTGTGCACCGGTAGTTACATCATTAAAAATTAATTTTTCTGCTGCACGTCCTCCAAGAAGCGCTGTTACTTTATCAACAATCTCTGCCTGTGTCCTCAGATATTTATCTTCTGTCGGGAGTTGAATTGTATAACCGAGTGCCATACCGCGCGGTATAATTGAAATTTTATGGATGGGTTCGCTGTTGGGTATAAGTTTTGCTACAAGTGCATGACCTGATTCATGATAGGCGATGATTTTCTTTTCTTTTTCTGATATAACACAGGATCTTCTTTCGGGTCCTGCGATTATCCGTTCAATCGCTTCCTCTAGTTCTATCATCTCAACTGCTTCCTTGTTACGTCTTGCTGCAAGTAGTGCAGATTCATTTATCAAATTTGCCAAATCAGCTCCGACCATACCTGGCGTGCGTTTTGCTATAACCGAAAAATCAACTTTTTGATTAAGTTTAATATGCCTTGCATGCACCTTAAGAATTTCTTCCCTGCTTTTTAAATCAGGAACAGGTACAACAATATGCCTGTCAAATCTGCCCGGTCTTAAAAGTGCCCTGTCCAGAACATCGGGCCTGTTTGTTGCCGCTAAAAGTATAACTCCTTCCTTCGTATCAAAACCATCCATCTCAACCAGAAGCTGGTTAAGCGTTTGTTCTCTTTCATCATGCCCGCCACCCATCCCGGCAAACCTGTGTCTTCCGACAGCATCTATTTCGTCAACAAAAAGCAAACAGGGTGCGCTTTTTCTTCCCTGTTCAAAGAGGTCTCTAACACGAGAAGCGCCTACGCCAACAAACATCTCTACAAATTCCGAACCGGAGGAAGAAAAAAACGGTACCGCTGCTTCACCTGCAATGGCCTTTGCCAGAAGTGTTTTCCCTGTCCCGGACTGCCCTACCAGCAGAACACCCTTGGGAATTTTACCACCTAATTTCTGAAACTTCGCCGGATTTTTCAAAAATTCTATAATTTCCTGCAATTCCTCTTTTGCTTCATCACATCCTGCTACATCCGCAAAAGTCGTTTTGGACTGCTTGGTTGATTGTAACTTTGCCCTGCTACGACCAAAAGCAAATACCTGTTTACCGCCACCCTGCATTTGTTTAATCATAAAGAACCACAGGACAATAAAAATTATCAAGGGAGCAAGATTTGCTAAAAGGGCACTCAGCCAACCTTTTTCAGGTTCACCCTGGTAAGACACGCCTGCGTTATCCATGTCTTCAACTAATTTAAGGTCAGGCACGGTTACTGTCTTAAAATTTTCTTCTGATTGAGTTTCGGGATTTATAAATTTACCGCGTATCAGGTCTGACCTTATTTTGACGCTTCTGATAGTCCCCTGTTTGAGGTAATTCTTAAACTCCGAATACGACAGTTCTTTCTCAAACTGATACTTGTAGGTTAACTGAACAAAAATAAATAAAGCACCAATAACTATTATCCATAAAATAAGACTGCGTTTGTCTTTCATTACATCTCCCCGTCTGCAATTTTTTTAATAAGATAAGAATAATCCTCACGTTCAGTGAAATCCATTAAATTTGAACGGAGAATCTTATATTGCGAATGTTTATTATACTTCAAAATTTTTGATAAATCAAGCGCAAGGCTCTTCTGCCAGGAGGACCACCGAGCCAGATTATCTAAATGCTCACAAATTTGGGGATTGAGTTTCTTTAACAATGGCATAATTTTTCTGCGAATATAGTTTCTGGTGAACTTCTCTGATGTATTTGTAACATCTATAGAATATTTTAGATTCTGGCCTTTAATATAACCCATTATTTCTTCGCGAAGGATTTTCATTAATGGCCTGATGAGTTTGACTCTGCCATTAGCATCTAACGGTCTTATTAAGGGCATACCGGTAATGCCTTCCTCGCTTCTACTCCGTACCAGGTTAAGTATAACAGTTTCAGCCTGGTCATTAAGGTTATGCCCGGTAGCGAGTTTGTTACATTTGTATAACCCTGCAATTTTCAGCAGCGCCTTATACCTCAGTTTCCTTGCGGTCGCTTCTATTCCCTGTTTTGTCCTTTTGGGTATTTTGATTTTTTCTATCTTAACCGGTATATTGAATCTATCACCATACTTTATAATGAGATTTTTTTCTCTTCGGACATCCCTCGGTCTTAACCCATGGTCAATATATGCAATGTATAATTTAATGTCTTTCAATAAAACTCTCTTCAGACGCTCAAACAAATGCAAAAGACATACTGAATCAGGACCGCCTGAAACCGCCAGCAGAACTCTATCAGCAGATTCAACGAGTTTGTAGTGTTCAACAGTCTTCTTAAATTTTTCCCACACTATTTTCATAATTAGGGACACATCCCATTTTAATCATTTTCATGGGGTCATGATTAAGTAAGATTTTCTCTAAGGACTTATTGGTGTCAAGTATTGTAAATTCCCACTTTGGTTTACCGCCAAGTATACGAATTTGTATCGCAAGATTGTCGGCATGTCTCAATTCCATCCTCTCAAATTTTTTGAATTGTTCAGACAATTCCTTTTCCTTTATAATATCTGCTTCCCTGTGATACAAGAAAATATCCGTGTATTCCTGCTGCATCATTTCGCCAAGTAATTTAATCAACTCATTCCTTTCCATACTACTTTCCTCCGTACCCGTTTTCCTTTTTTTACCATTCTAAAACAATCAATCCAAGACACATGCCAAGACCGTCATAAAGTAAATCATTCTTGTCCGGTTCCGGGTCATAAACATATTCTTTCCCCAAACTAAGAATACTCATAATGCCTAAAGCAATTAGTCGTGAATCCAACTTTGATGCTCCTCTATTTTCACATATCTTTGTAACACCGTATGTACCAGCAAAACCAACTAAAAAGTGCAATTCATAATTTTTAGACTCTGCATATAAAATATTTGGCTTTAAAATGCTCAATAACAACAATAAAACAATTATTTTTATACTGTCATTTTTAAACATATGTAATATCATTGTAGTCGCCGATTTATCCCGAAAATATTCCTGTAAAAATGTTGTCCAGGTAACAGTTATCAATTAGCGATTACTTTCCTCAGTATGCGGTTTAATCCATAAATTACTTTTAATAATTTTATTTCAATTTATCTAAGATTAAGGTAATTCCCATCAAGAATTAACTATCTCCGTCCCCGTTATTTTACATTATACTTGATTACACAAACTTTTTCAATATAATTTAAACAAGTCAATCCCGATTTTATCGGGATTGACTTGAAATTATGTTAAAAAATTTGTATTAATATATAAATGAAAAAATTAAAAAGATTATTACCTTTCCTTGTATTATTATGTGGATGTAGTCTTTCATATACATCTGAAATAACTGAACCTGCAGAACTCCCGGAAGAAGTAAAAAATGTAGTTCCTGTTTTACCACCGCCGGTATATGTATGCCAGATTTCCAATATAAACGACTACCAGATTTTTGCTAACGCCGGGTGGGACGGCAACTGGTACATCGGGTATAATGTATGCTGGATAGAACAACTATCACTGTCAAACATACCTGACATAAAATACCGCAAAGCATTCATAGGAGCAAAAATCGGCAGGGCAAAAACAAGAACGGCGCCGGGCAAGCCCAGCTGGGAAAAAGAACCCATCCCCGGAGAAATATATATAGGTATATCATCAACTCCCGCCTGGAAATCATCACAGAGATATTTTCTTGCCTCCGCGGAGGACATGCCATTAGAGGCTGATTTTGAAAATGCTCTTGAAGGCACCGGTGAATCCAGATGGTTCTGGCGTGAAGTCCCGCTTGAACAGGTAAATTTTAACGGACCTAACTACATTGCACTGTGGTCACCGACAGATTATTTTATTTCACGCGATACCGCACCTATACTGTGCGGTGGCTGGGGTGCACGAAACGCTGAAAAGAATACCTGGTTAAATGATGAAATTTCCGGTGTTGCTCCTATGTTTCCCGAATCTTCTTTAAAAACTCCGATATCTGTCTTTGAACCTGCAATAGCAATGAAACTCATCCCTGCAGGTACAGAACGGCAAATACCGGTCAATATAACTGCGATTAATGAAAGCAACAAAAATCCTCAGGATAAAATAATCTTCTCTACAATATCCGCACCGGAGATAGAACGCTCCTGGCTTGAAGTCAGTGAAGTTAATGAAGAAACCGGGCAATCTGACTGGAAAAAAACAAGCAAATATTTATACAATCCCCCTTATATATTTACCATGAAAGCCAATGGTCTGCCCACAGGCAAAGTTCTCATACGAATAGCCTGCGAAGATATATGGTCAAACAAAGGATACAGCCAGCCGATTGAATTTGAAGTCAAAAGGTAACTTGAGGCTTATTGTGTCATTGTGAGCATAGCGAAACAATCTCATTTTTAAATTACAAATTATGTATCTAACAACAATAATCGTATCTGCGGGTAAGGGAAAAAGATTCAGGGGCAAAAAACAATTCTATAAACTTTCAAACAAGATAATCGTAATAAAAACAGCTGAAAAATTCACCCCATTTTCAGATGAAATGATAATATTACTCCCAAAAGAAGACATAAGCAAATGGTCAAAAAAAATCAGGTCAATTATGAAACATAAAAACCTGAAAATTCTGCCGGGTGGTAAACACAGGTATGACTCTGTCAGAATCGGGCTTGAGAATATATCTAACAGATGCGAAATAGTGTGTATCCATGATGCTGTCCGACCATTTATAAAACGAAAAGACATAATAAAGTGTATTTCCACGGCAAAAAAATACGGTTCTGCAATATGCGCCGCTCCTGCAACAGATACAATAAAGATTTCTGACAATTCAGGATTTATTGAAAGGACTATTGATAGAAGAAAAGTTTACTTAGTCCAGACACCGCAGATTTTCAGAAGAGACATAATTGTAAAAGCATATAAACAGGTACTTAAAAAACAGCACTCGTCAAACATCACTGATGACGCACAGATTGTTGAGATGGCGGGACAAAAGGTAAAAATTGTGCCAACCAACCATAGCAACATAAAAATTACCACTAAAAAAGATTTGACTCTATGCAAATCTTTGTAAATGTGACATCCAATGTTCTAATTCGTCATCCTGAACTCTCAGACTGTATCGCAACCGGACTCCCCAACTTGTTGGGGCTAAAAAATAGGCCCCCGTTTTGTCAAGCAAGACAAGAATAGTTTAAGGAAGGGATCGGGAAATCGGTCTCAAGAGGGTTCGGGACAGTAAAAAGGTTGACAACAACTTGACAAAAGCGATAAAATGATATATACTATTTTTACATAAATGTTAAAAAAGTATATATGGAGAGCGTGTGAAATATATCCATCGTTTGCTATCAGATAAGTTGGAAAGAGGATTTAAAAAT
>Ga0210056_1000181_pt1 | contig 46481 bp, 44 predicted proteins | sample CryGeyCG2014_080_2_FD_183965 | JGI IMG/M metagenome (GOLD analysis project Ga0210056, IMG submission 183965) | Groundwater microbial communities from aquifer - Crystal Geyser CG07_land_8/20/14_0.80 (SPAdes) (version 2) | ecosystem: Environmental > Aquatic > Deep subsurface > Groundwater | place...
ATCACGACCTGGAACCCCTTCGGCAGGCATGCCGAGCGGAACTGAACGCACTCACACCGGAGCAAGCTCCCAGGAAAGCCGGCTTGATGGCCGGAAGGGGGGGACAGGATTTGTGACGACCTACTTATCGAGGTTTCCTCACCGGGCGCGTGGGCAACCGAATGATGTTCGACCTCCGCCACGCTCTCTTCAACCACCTGCAACGGCTGTCCCTCCGGTTCTACGACCAGGAACGGGCCGGCAGTATCATCTCCCGTGTGATGAACGACATTGGCGTTGCTCAGCAAATGGTCAGCGGAGGTGTGATCAATGTCATCATGGACACGGCGATGATTACCGCGGTCCTCTACATCACCTTCAGGCTGAATGTGACGCTGACCCTCGTGGCGTTGACGGTGATGCCATTCTATGTGCTCACCTACCGAAACCTGAATCCCAAAATCCGCAGCGCCAGCCGACGCATCCAGGAGAAGCTGGCTCAGATCTCGGGCGATCTGTTTGAGACCGTGTCGGCGATCGCGGTGGTACAGTCGTTCACACGGGAGAAGTCGGAGGAAAAGAGCTTCGTCTCCCAGATCCACAAGCACTACGACCGGGTCATGCGGCAGGTGGTGTTGCGGAACTCGCTGTCATCAATTTCGCAGTGCCTCAGCCGTCTGGGGACGGCGTTGATCCTGCTCTATGGAGGTCGACTGGTTCTCCAGAGGCAATTAACCATGGGGGAATTGGTGGCGTTCTACACCTATGTCGCGCAGCTCTATGCGCCCGTGGTACGTTTCTCCGAAGTCAACGACGTGGTGCAGACGGCAATAGCAGCCATCGACCGGATCTTCGAGCTGTTCGACGAGGCACCGGACGTGCAGGACGTGCGGAAGCCCGTGCGGCGACACCGAATCAGGGGCGAGGTGGAGTTCCGCAACGTCACCTTCGAGTACACTCCCGGAATCCCCGTGTTGCACGATGTCGATTTCCGAGTTGAGCCGGGCAGGATGGTGGCCCTGGTGGGACACAGCGGGAGCGGAAAGAGCACCATCGCCAATCTGCTGCTGCGCTTCTATGACGTGGCGCAGGGGCAAATATTGATCGACGGCATCGACGTCAGAAACTATGCCATCAAGTCTCTTCGTCAGCAGATTGGCCTGGTGCTGCAGGAGACGATCCTCTTCAGCGGAAGCCTGCGGGAAAACATCGAGTACGGAAGGCTCAACGCCACGGATGAGGATATTGCCGCCGCGGCGAAGGCGGCCAACGCCCACGATTTCGTCTTGGAACTGGAAGACGGTTATGAGACGGAAGTGGGCGAACGCGGCGTCAAACTGTCCGGCGGGCAGAAGCAGCGGGTGGCCATCACACGGGTCATGTTGAAGAACCCGCGCATCCTGGTGCTTGACGAGGCGACCTCAGCACTTGACTCCGAGTCGGAAAACCTGGTTCAGGAGGCGCTGTTCCGCCTCATGCAGGGCAGAACCACCTTTGTGATCGCCCATCGTCTCTCGACGGTGACGGCCGCGGACGAGATTCTGGTCATTGGGAACGGGCGCGTGATCGAGCGCGGCACCCACGAGGAGTTGCTTGAGAACGGTGGCTACTACCGGCACATCTGCGAAGAGCAGTTCAAGGGCATCGCCCCCCTTGCGGACAGAATGACAGCAGGTAGTTGACACGCTGCCCAAAACAGGCATATATAGGACACCATATTGCACAAAGGACGAGGAAGAACATGAACCGATATAAGTGTGTGAAGTGTGAGAATACATTCTCGATGAAGTACGAGCTGAAGCGCACTGGAGACCAACCCGTCTGCCCAAACTGCGAACAGCGCAAATTCCATGCGCAAGGCGCCCCCGTCACCGAATCCACCCTGTCCTCACGGGATGTTGAGGTGGGGGGACAGAAGCTCCGCGTGGATATGATCCTCCGCCACAGGTTGATGGACTGAGGCAGACGCCTCCTGTCGACGATTACACTGTCTCCACAATCCGCGTGCAGACATCCTGCCACTCGGGCCCCAGCCTCAGGAACTCCAATCGCGCCAGTAGTTCCTCCGACGAAAGAAGCTCCGGATGCCCCACCAACAGCGCCACAACGATGTCCCGGGGACGACCGACCTGAAGTTTCAGAACAATCAAGTCCTCCAGGGAGAGCACCCAGGCGTCTACACCGTAGCAACGCCTACGTTTTCTACGGTTCAGGAGATCCCGTGACATAGGGGGAAAGGGTCTCAGGACATCGACCTGAATCCCCTCCATCCGGAAGCGAAGCATCCGGTCTTCACGAGGGTTCTCACGTGCCCAGTCTGCGTCGATCTCCCCTCCCATCGCCACCACCGCAGACGCAACCATGTCCCTTTCCTCAGACGTGAAATCGAGGAGCATGTCAATATCTTGAGTCGCACGAGCATGCCCCCATGCATCCACGGCTGTAGCGCCCATCAAGGCACCCTTCGCCTTCAGCCTCCTGCACAGTTGGAACAGGCTCCTGATTACTCTGCGTACCGCTTCCGGTCGGAATCGGGAGGAAACCATTTCATCCAGTCCTTCCCCAAGGCATTGCGGGCCTTCTCACAGCGACGGAGATAAGCGTACATCGCGTCCTCGACTTCTCTCGGTGTCGCCTTGGGCATGCGTTTCTGGTATCGATCGTACAGATTATTCAGAGACTGCATCATCAGTTGCAGCCCCAGGCTCTCGTCATTCTTCTTTGGCATTGAAGCGACACCGCCATCCATTCCATCACCGGGCACTCACACCACGCCAGCTCGCCCTCATCCCATCGGCGCGACGTCCCAGATATCTCGAGCATACTCCATGATCGTCCGGTCGCTGGAGAACTTGCCCATGTTCGCGACGTTGAGGATGGACATGCGCGTCCACCGCGATGGATCACGGTATGCTTCGCTCACGCGTTCCTGGCACTGTACGTATGCCTCGAAATCTGCGAGCACCATGAAATGGTCTCGGCCGGGTTGTCGGTCGGTCACCCCCAGCGTATCCAGAACCGGGCGAAACAACGTGGGGTTCTCGGGAGAGAAGTGGCCGTCGCGGAGTTGGTCCAGCGCCTGACGCAGCTCGGCGTTCTCCTCGTAGACTCTCCATGGCTCGTAACCTCCTGAGCGCAGGTCTGCGACTTCATCCGCACTCAGGCCAAAGAGGAAGAAGTTGTCCTCCCCCACCTCTTGCCGTATCTCAATGTTGGCGCCATCCAGCGTCCCGATGGTCAACGCTCCATTCAGGGCAAACTTCATGTTGCCCGTTCCCGAGGCTTCCATGCCGGCAGTGGAGATTTGCTCGGAGAGGTCGGCGGCGGGGATGACCTTCTCAGCCAGCGACACCGAGTAGTTGGCCAGAAAGACGGCCTTGAGACGATCCCCGACGGCCGTGTCGTGGTTCACCTTCGCAGCGACGGAATTGACCAACTTAATGATGAGCTTCGCCATCCAGTAGGCGGGTGCGGCCTTCCCCCCGAAGATCACAACACGCGGCACGAAGTCGCCGTCCGGGTTGGCGCGAATGCGGTTGTAGAGTGCGATCACATGCAGGATGTTGAGGAGTTGCCTCTTGTATTCATGGATCCGCTTTACGTGCACGTCGAACATGGCCTCAAGGTTTAGGGTGACGGCGTGGTGGCGTTCGATGTATTTTGTCAGTCGCTCCTTGTTTGTCCGTTTGGCTTGTCTCCATGAGGCCTGGAACTCCCCGTCATTGGCCAGCCGAACGAGCTGCTTCAATGCTCCCAGATCGGTGACCCAGTTTTCCCCGATGCGGTTTGAGATTAGTTGTGAAAGGTCCGGGTTACATTTCCGCAGCCAGCGCCGCGGAGTGATGCCGTTGGTCTTGTTGTTGAACCGGTCAGGGAACATCTCATTGAATTCTCGGAATACGTTATCCTTCAACAGTTGGGTGTGGAGCGCCGCCACGCCATTGACGGAATGACTGCCCACAATGGCCAGATGGGCCATCCGCACTCTTTTCGGGGGTCCTTCATCGATCAGCGACATGCGGCGCAAGCGATCCGCGTCCCCAGGATAACGTTCCGCAACCTTTTCCAGAAATCGTCGGTTGATCTCATAGATAATCTGCAGATGCCTCGGCAGGATGCGCTCGAACAGTTCGACGGGCCAGGTCTCCAGCGCTTCCGGAAGGAGCGTGTGATTCGTGTACCCGAAGATGCGCACACACAGACCCCACGCTGTGTCCCAGTCCAAGTTCGCAACATCGAGTAACACCCGCATCAGCTCCGGAATGGCGATCGACGGATGGGTGTCGTTAAGCTGAATGGCAACCTTGTCCGGGAACGCGTCAAAGCCCTCATGTTCCTTGCGGAACCGTCGCAGGATATCCTGAAGTGACGCGGACACGAAGAAGTATTGCTGTTTCAGACGCAGATCGCGACCTTCGCTGGTATGGTCGTCGGGGTAGAGCACTTTGGAGATCGTCTCGGTTCTATCCTTGTTTTCAACGGCGCGGATGTAATCACCCTCATTAAAGAATTGCAGGTCGAAGTCCCTCGATGCCTTGGCTGCCCACAACCGCAGGTTGATGACATGGTCGTTGCAATAGCCGGGGACGAGAACGTCGCACGCCATGGCCATGACCTCGTCGGTATCCTTCCAGTGGCAACGGAGGCGCCCCTCCCCGTCCACCCACTGTCGCACGTATCCGCCAAAGCGAACGTTGTAGATGTGCTCCGGTCTTTGGAATTCCCATGGGTTGCCGTAGCGCAGCCAGTTGTCCGGTATCTCAACCTGGTAGCCGTCCTTGATCATCTGGTTGAAGATGCCGTACTCATATCGGATTCCATATCCGTACGAGGGTATCTTCAGCGTCGCGAGGGAATCAAGAAAGCAGGCAGCCAGGCGACCAAGTCCACCGTTGCCCAACCCGGCGTCCCACTCCATTTCCCGCAAGTCCTCCATCTCATAGCCAAACTCACGAATGGCGTCTGCGCCCTTCCCCTCAAGCCCGAGGTTCACGAGAGCGTTGCCAAGCGTACGACCAATCAGGAATTCCAGTGAAAGGTAGTACACGCGTTTCACATCGCTGCGGTAATAGGAACGCTGGGTGGTGATCCACCTCTCGGCAAGCAACTCTCGCACTGCCAGGGCGGTTGCGCGCAGGCAGTCGAACTTGTGCGCGAACTTCCAGTCGTCGCCCAGCGAGGTCACCAATTGACGACGAATGGAGCACGCCAGGTCCCCCCCCGTTGGTATGGCGCAGGCATCAACTACTGAGGACGATGTACTATGGTCGCGCATTGATTTGCTCCTGACACTCCATGTCATCAACGGCTACGTATCTTATCTCATCTTGCCAAACCCTCGCAAGACGGTGTTTGACAGCCAACTACAGCTTGCGTATACTTCGCTTGCCCCCGCAGCGAAAGCTCCCTCCAAAAGCAGGCATGCGGGGGTAAGGACAACAGCGTGGACATGATATTGAGCGATTACTTTGAGCCTGGCGCCGCCGTGCATGTTGCTCGCGCGCCGGCGCGCCTGGACGTGATGGGAGGCATTGCCGACTATTCGGGTTCGTTGGTACTGGAGGGCACCCTCGGCAGGCACGCGCGCGTGTTCGTTGCGACGCATTCCCGTCCCTTTCTCAGGACTATCACCGTCGGGATCAGCGATCCCGACGTCCGGCCCGACGCGTCGTTCCCTCTCGCCGCATTCCATGCCAACGGACACCTGGTTGACTACGACGCAGCACGCGCCATCTTCTCCGAAGATCCCTCGACCCGTTGGACATCCTACGTCGGCGGCTGTCTTTACGTATTGCTGGCAGAGACTAAGTTGCCGTGCCCGGAGAGCGGCATCGACATTGTCCTCGTTAGTAACATACCGCTGGGAGCCGGAGTCGCGTCGTCGGCAGCCATTGAGGTGGCCACGATGGTCGCGTTGACAGATCTACTCGGGCTGAAGCTGGACGACCTGACTCTCGCATCGTTGTGTCAGGCGGTCGAGAACAGAATCGTCGGCGCGCCTTGCGGTATCATGGATCAGGTCACGTGCGCCCTCGGGGAACCTAACAAATTGCTCGCCTTGAAGTGTCAGCCGCACAAGCTCCAGGGAATGCATCTCCTTCCCACCGGAACGGTGGCCGTTGGCATCAACTCCAACGTGCGGCATTGCGTGGCCGGCAAGGCGTATACCAGAGCGCGCGTCGCGGCCTTCATGGGGTTGGGGATCATCGGGCATCGCGCCGCCGGTGAACATTTCGGAGGATACCTCTGCAACATCAACCCAGAGACCTTTGCATCCGACTACCAAGAGTTGCTCCCCCAAGAGATACGGGGACAGGAGTACCTTGACCGGTATGGCGAGACACCCGATACAGTGACGCGTGTCGACCCCGAGGAGACTTATCGTATCCGCTCATGCTCCGAGCATCCCATCTAAGTAGATCGTCACAACCACCGGTTCCTCAAACACCTGCAGGCAGCCACCGGAAAGCGACGACACAATGAACTCGTCGCCGCAGGAGAGTTGATGTACGAATCCCACGACAGCTACGGAAACCGTTGCAGCCTTGGGTGTCCGGAGACAGACTTCATCGTCGATCTCGTGCGCAAACAGGGACCGGAGAATGGCCTGTTTGGGGCCAAAATCACCGGCGGTGGCGGAGGGGGAACCGTGGCCGTGTTGCTGGAGGAAACCTCGTTGAAAATCATCGATGATATCGTCGCCGTGTACAGCGAAGAGACCGGTGTGAAAGGGGAGGTCTTCACAGGAACGTTGCCGGGGGCGTTGCGCCGGAGAGTGGACCGGGCTATTGTGGAGGCAGACAGATGAGTGTGCGTTGGGAAGTGCGATGGCATCCGCTTCGCGAGGAATGGGTCGTCGTTGCCGCGCATCGGCAGGATCGCCCATGGACAGGCGCGGTATTGGAGGAGCCGAAGAAGAGGATGCCGCCGTACGATCCCGACTGCTACCTCTGCCCGGGAAACCTTCGCGCCAGCGGAGAACGGAACCCGGCGTTCAAGCAGACATTTGTTTTCAACAACGATTTCCCGTGCGTCGGAGAAGATGTGCCGCGCGACATCCCTTCGCCACGGCCCCCCTACCAGCGCCAGCCGCCCATCGGCATTGCTCGCGTCGTGTGTTTTCACGCTCGCCATGACCTGACATTGGCAGAGATGACCGTGGACGAGGTTGACGCGGTGCTCCGTGTCTGGCACGAGCAGTTCCGGGAGTTGTCGCAACACCCCGATGTTAACAGTGTCCTAATGTTCGAGAACAAGGGAGAGGTTGTCGGCGTCAGCAACCCGCATCCGCACGGACAAATCTACGCGACACACTACGTGTCTCAGTTCGTCGCCATCGGTGACCGGGCGAGTGAGCGCTATCTGCGGGAAACCGGCAGACTTCTCTTCGGTGACATTCTCAGGAATGAGCGGGAAGACGAATCACGGATCGTCGTTGAGAACGACAACGCCGTTGCCTTTGTCCCCTACTTCGCCCGCTATGCCTATGAGACCTACGTGGCCCCAAAGAACCATCGGCGCGACGTCTCGGAGCTGTCGCCGGAAGAGCGGAAGGACTTTGCCAGCGTTCTGCTCTCCCTGCTGGTCCGTTACGACAACCTGTGGAAGATGTCCTTCCCCTACGTCATGGCGCTCCACAACCGACCCACCGATGGCAACCTCCATGACGGGTTCTGGTTCCACATCGAGATTCATCCGCAATTGAGGAAACCCAATCTGCTCAAATATCACGGCGGAGCCGAAATCGGCGGAGGGAACTTCCTGAGCGACACGTGGCCCGACGACAAGGCAGATGAACTGCGTCGGCTGCCGGACACTCACTACAAGCGCCACCAAGCCCCCGAACCGCGCGTGTGAACCGGGACCACGAACATCACAGAGTAGCCGGACTTACACACCCATCTCTTGGGACAGGTTATCCAAGTCGGTCTTGAGCTCTCTCCAAACGCGGTTCAGCAGGACGATCGAGGCCCCCACATTGATGATGCGCGCTCCCATCTCAACAAACGGCTTCGCGGCCTCCGCGCTGCCGACGGTTGTCGCGAAGATCTTGTCATGCAGGCGCGCGGCAGCGGCGATACGTTCGACGGCTATCTTCATCGTTGGACGGTCAAACTGCAATGGGATGCCGTAACTCTGGCTCAGATCGGCGGGGCCGAGGAACAACCCGTCGACTCCGGGAGTGGCGGCAATCTCCTCCACTTCATCAACGGCTTGGCGGTCTTCGATCTGTACGAGCACGAAGGTCTCTCGATTTGCATGCTCGAAAAATTCACGCGGGTCGCTGAGCATGTAGTCCGCATCAATGCACACCGTTTCCATGCCACGCAGACCAGTCGGGTGGAAGCGGGTGTGACGGACAATTTCGCGAGCATGGTCGGCGCCCATGCAGTGAGGGACGATGAGTCCTACCGCCCCCATTTCGAGAATGCGGTAGAGTGAATCGGGTCCCGATCTTCGACACCGAACAATCGGGTCAGCGCCTTGCTCGCGCACGGCCAGGATCATCGATGAGGCTTCACGGTAGGTGAAGTCCCGATGCTCCATATCAATCCAGACACCATCAAACCCGATGGCCGCCGCCATGCCCGGAAGCATGGTCGACGGCCCCGCGCTGGCATTGGTCGTCCACGCAACTCGCCCTGAACGAACTTTCTCAAGTACCTTGCTGTTTCGCATTGTTGTCCTTTCCTATACACGTTAGGTTTGAAAACGCACCCGCCCTCGCATGTGCTTGGCAAGGGCAATCTCCGATACGCCCACAGACGAACGACTCCACGAGCAGTGGGCACATCAGAGATCGCCCCTACGGAAGTTGCGGCGGGTGAATTCTCAACCTGAACCGGTATACACCGCTTACCCGCAACTCTCGTATAACATGGTTTCGTCTTCAACCCGAGCGATAGAGTCTTCTGAAACTGAACACTGAAAACTCTCTTCACCGCGCATCCCTCTCCCCCACTCGATGCAGTTGCAGAAAGTTGGTGTGCCCTTTGGTCTGGATTGGGGCGCCGGCGACGATCACCAGAGGGTCTCCCGGGTTAACCCGACCTTCCGCGAGCAGGGCGCGGTCCACTTGGAGAACCAGGGATTCCGTATCCGCGACGGGGGGCATCCTGCGCGGCAGAACTCCCCACAGCAACGACAGGCGTCTCTCGATATCCGGGAAGTGGGAGAACACGACGATCGGTATCGGCGACTTTTGTTTGCTAAGCAATGCCGCTGTAGAGCCAGTCTGAGTGAATCCCACGATCCACTTCGCGCCGGTGTCCTCTGCCGCGTGAGCAGCGATCTCACAGATGGCCGCCGGGAAGTTCCCCAGGTGTTCCGCCCCCGCGCGATCCTGGAACCGCTGGTTCGAGAACATCAAGCGTTCTGCTGCATCGATGATTTTTCCCATCGTTTGCACCGTCTCCACCGGGAACTCTCCCACAGACGTCTCTCCGGAAAGCATCACCGCATCCGTGCCGTCGAGGACGGCGTTGGCCACATCGCAGGTTTCCGCGCGCGTGGGGATTGGATTGTGCGTCATGGACTCCAGCATCTGTGTCGCAGTAATCACCGGCAACGCGGTGAAGGCCGCTTTCCGGATAATCTCCTTTTGGAGGATAGGCACTCCCTCCAGGGGCGTCTCGACCCCGAGGTCGCCACGAGCGATCATCAAGCCGTCCGCGACTTCCATAATGGCGTCCAGGTGGTGGATGGCTTCCGGTTTCTCGATCTTGGCGATGACAGGGGTGCAATGCATCTCCTCGCCATCCCCGAAATTCTCTACAATCCATTTCCGAATCTGCGCTACGTCTTCGGGGCAACGCACAAATGACAAAGCCACATAATCGACGCCAGATGCAATGCCAAACTGCAGGTCGCGCTGGTCCCTGGGAGTGAACGACGGCGCGCTCACATGCACGCCCGGGAGGTTGATCCCCTTGTGACTGCTCAGCAATCCCCCGTCGAGGACATGGCAGTGAACGTCAGCGTCCTCCACGCGGGTCACTTCGAGGTGGATGTCACCATCGTTGAGTTTGATCTGACTGCCGACTTGGACATCGCCCGGGAGTGACGCGTACGATGTCGGAATCAGGCAAGCGGTTCCCTTAACAGGGCGGATGGTGACTACTACATCGCTGCCTGTCTTAATTTCGACGACCCCGTTCTCGATCTCACCCACGCGAATCTTCGGTCCCCGAAGATCCTGCAGGATGGCGACCGCTCTGCCGAGGCGTTGCGAGATGTCGCGGACACGCCGGATGCAGGCCGCGTGTGTTCCTTGATCGCCGTGCGAGAAGTTGAGGCGCGCGACATCCATCCCAGCCTCGATGAGCGCTTCAATAGTCTCCGGAGATTCACTCGCCGGTCCCAGCGTGCAAACAATCTTCGTTCTTCTCAATTCTCCCCCCACGCCCCTACCCACTGTCACATGTCCGCCATCCCACATCCGCCATCAACTACCCCCACCACACACCACTGCGAAGCTCGTTGATGTGGTTCTGCACCAGCTCTGGAATTTCCTTTGCACCCGCAATCAGCGGGTCGAGGACCCTTGCCGGGACGATCTCGTTAACGCGCAGAGCGCGTAGCGAAGCGAGACACTTCTGCGCTGCGTCCAGCGCGCGCTTGCAGTTCACGATGTTCCCGCACAACACATGTTCATCGTACCCCATGGCATGGCCACCAGCAATCTTGGCGGCAACAAGATGGCTGTGAATGTACGCGGAACCCAAGTCGTCGTCCGGATCGCGCTCTCGACGCCCCTCTGCCTCGAGATACGGCTTTAGTGCATGGTACACCTTCAGGGAGAACTCCCACCCCCGGGCGTAGGCCGGGATGGCTCTCAGGGCGGTCTCTTCCCGTTTGCGAATCTCTCGCCACTCATCTTCATCAATTGCATCACAGGCGGCATTGATTGCGTCGATGTCGAGGGAGTCGCTGTCTTCGTCATCTTCACCCTCGGCAAGCTGATCCCAGCCCATCTCTCTGGCAATAATCTCTTCGCAGTCAGGATGGTCCATGAACGTTTCCAGCAACTCGCCGAACTTGGCAGACCGGATGTCACTCCGCACCATGAAACGCTCCCATTGCTCCTCTGTCCAGGGCAAGTCGCCCAATCCTTCCACCGACATAAAGGCATCACCTCACCATTCGCGCCCCAACGGCACGATGGCAAGTCTACCAATAGACTCCGGTGGGGTCAATAGTGAAGACGAGAGTGGAGACGAGAACGAATCCGCATCAGTCCATCTGTTCAAGGCGTCTTCCGATGCGGCGATCGCTCTCGCCCACCGCGTAGTCTTCGTAGTCCCGCAAGGGCGCCTGTGGCTTGTTGGCAGTCGCCAGCGGGCTGTAGTCCATTGCATGGCGAACGACTTTCACTTCGGCCCGCGGCCAGGTGCGCCGGTCGGAACTGACATAGTTGTCAACGGTACTCAGGTCGATCGGATTGAACCCAAGCTTGAGGGCAGGCGAAGATGGTTTGAGGCCATAGTCGCGCTTAGCAGGATCAACAAACTGCGCATCCGCCACGACACTCCCCTCATCCTGCCCCAGCTTCAGCCAGGCATCCCACGAGGCTTGGCGCGGCACACCTGTCACTCCGCTCACGGCAATGGGGGGTCCAAAGGCCCAGCGGAGTTTGTCAGCATGACCGACTTCTGCCAATAGGAGTGCGGAAGACGACGTGTGGGAAGATGCGCGATGCGCGTTGGGGGTACAGCGAACCGGTATCCGTGGCTGGGAAAAACTTGCGATACTGTGCAACGAGGCCCACACCACCTGCAAAACATCTCAGGCTTGCAGACCAAATTGTATGCACAGCGGTGACTGCCATCAATCGGCAAAGCCCACAAATGCAGCGGCATGGCTGGGCGGCGCGAACGCTATGGGAAGGGACAGCCGATCAAATCGCGAGGGCGGCTTCACGTTCGAGCACTATATCCTGGGCACGATCTCCCGCCGTGGGGATCAAGGGCCGCGTCAGAGGTGGGACGTAGCAGTACTCTGGGTCGGCGATCTGTTTCCGGTGAATGGCCAATATCTCTTTCCAGGTGGCCCACAGTCCGTGAGGGGCAAGAGGCAGGTCGTGCTCGATGATCCTGCGGAGTTCGGGTAGTTTGTAGAACGGAACGGCGGGGAACATGTGGTGCTCAATATGGTATTGCATGTTCCAATAGTAGAAGCCCACCAGTCGGGAACAGGTGAAAGTGCGGCAGCACAACCGGAAGTCCGGCACATTGGGCAGCAGACCAAAATGCTGTGGTGTGCCGCACAGGAAGCCCAGCCAACCGCAATATTGAGTACCGATGGTGAATACCACGACAAGAAACCAGTGCCCGCCCAAAATGAACGTCGCCGCCAGCGCCGCATGGCCGATCAGCACGAAGCGCGCCCAGTTGCGATGATCGCGGCGGAGCCTCTGATTGGTTTCTGGCAGAACCTGCTGATACCAGTCGCCTTCGATGCGGCCGCGCGCCCGTTGGTAGAATGCCTTCCAAACGTTCCAGGTATTCTGTGGGTTCCACGCCACCAGTCCCAACCAGAATTTCCAGTCCTTGAAGCTGAGTTCCTGCGGCAGGACCACTTCACCGTCGTAGGGTTTGTGAACAGTGAACTGATGATGCTTGATGTGGCTGCGACGGAACCACACGTAGTCGCTCCAACTGAGGAAAGAGTACAGCTTCAGGAAAAACTCGTTCCAAAAGGGCGATTTGAAGGGAGTCTTGTGACATAGCTCATGGACGGCCACCAACCCCACGAAGGGACCGCCGGTGCCATGAACAAAGAGCGCCGCGAACAACAGCGGCATCGACCAATACCAGTTGGCGGCATTGATGTTGCGGTAGGCAGTGTATGCCAGAGCGCCGGTCGCCGCAAACAGCGCCAACTGACCCAGTGTCTGCCGGAAGCCATGCAAATCACTCCGCTGCATGAGCTGGTTCATGATCTGTTTGTCCACTTTGCAGCGATACCAGTTGATCCTGGCGTCATCTCGAGATAGAGCGGGTGTATCCATGCGGAACTGCGCCTCCTTGAGATCCAACCTATCCTATGCCCGATGCCTTTGCGCCCTGCATCTACGGACAATGCTGCCTCGTTCGCACGGAGTTGTAGACAGCGCAAAAGAATAGTGTGATGGTGTCCACAGGAGGGAGTGTGTCCCTCGGGAGCGCGAGGTTCAAGATCATGAGACTCTTAAAATAAGTAATCCATCTCACGCCCAGGCAAAGAAGAACGGGCAGGTGGAGGTGCGCGGAGGTCTGTGGGCGCACGAATGCCAGCCGTTGCTCCATTCTATGTTCCCTTCCCGATCTGTCTTCGCCTTGCTGTATGCGTCACCCGCCACCCAGGTCCGGGGGTTGGAGGAGTTTCTCGGCACGTGTCCTGGCCTCCGACAGGAAGGCGGCAGGTTGCGCAAACTGCGAATGCTTGATGTCCACTTTCAGGGGCAGGTTGCCGGAATAGTCGAGACAAGGGAACACACTCCGGAACTGCTCCCAGTTAATCGACCCCTCGTACGGAAGCACGTGCGTGTCCGATCCTTCATTGTCGTGGATATGGACGGTGATGAGCCGGCGGCCAAACTCCTCCAGCATCCTGAAATAAGTTCCCTGGACGTTCTCATGACCGGAATTGTAGCAGAGCCCGATATACGCGTTGCTCCGGCAGCCCCCTCCATCCTCTGTTCTTACCAATAGACTAAACCGGACATTTCTATCTTGCACAATACCAGACATTTCTAAATTGCGTTGAGATAGAGTTATACTCGTTACGGATGAAAACACCCCCTCGCCCGTAACGAGTATAACCACGCTAGTGCATCCTTTTGTAAATTCTTCGACATTAGACGCCGGATCGCTTCAGCGTCCGGTAGCTCACACAACTGACTACCGAGCGCCAATAAAGGACATCTTTTCTCCCTTTTCAACCCGTCCCGGGCGCCCGGGACGGGTTGAAAAGGGAGAAAAGGAGGGTAGCCTCCATCGTGTAGCTGCCTGTGTGAGCTACCGGACGCTGAAGCGATCCGGTGTCCTTTTGTGGGGGAACTTCCAAAACGACGCACTAGATGTCATCCCCAGGCGTCAGTTTCTGCCTTCACGAATACCGCCGCACGCGCGGTATAGGGGTTCTCGCAATAATATTTTCATTCGACGAGACGCCGATGGTTCCGGCTGGGCTGGATAGGACTGATTATCACAAATCTGACTTACACCCACCCCTTCTCCATTGACTCAACCGTTTGGTTCTGGTATATTTTGACAGGTATCTTGCGGCATCTATTGCGGTCCTCGACTAAGTCCGGATGGGCTACTCGACAAGGTTAAGAAATGGCCCTGCGCTATCGCATTGGACGCTGTCCTCTCCCAACATGCACTTGCCGTAGCTTTGTCGCGGGCGAGGCGGATCGGCTGATTGACAAAGCTGAAGCTTTATCCAACGGCAGAAAACGTGGATTCTCAACCTTGACGAGTATGACATTGTCCTTTATTTCTCGGTGTTCCACTCGATGGGCGCTCACCGGCGCGCTCTGCGTCCTGGTTTGCCCCTCCCTCCAACTGCACGCTCAACAGGCCGCTGCAGAACCGGAATCCCAGCGATATCCTGGCCCCCTCAAACTGGGGAGCCTCGTCTTCTCGTTCTCGCCGGAACGCGGCTTTGTCCTGAACGACCACGGAATTCCCATCATTGACGGGTCCAACCTCCGCGTCGTAAACAGTGCATGGAAGCGAATCTATTTCAACCTTGCCGAAACTTCTCCCACCGTGACCGTCGCGGATACCGACGGAGGGAAGGCGCTAACCATATCCAACATTCCGCCGACGGGCGAAGGTGCCGCCGCCAACACGAATTTCGTTTACACCCTCCATATCACAGTGTCTCCATCCCAACCTTCCCCCCCCTCGGAACTCGTAAATGGCAACTTGGTATCCTTTCGTCTATCCTACCGAGCCTCGCAGCAACTCAATGCGAAGGTGGAATTTGCCATGGGGTTCCTGAATGCAAACCCCATCAAAGGTCGGAAATATGCCAGCGTTCTGGCCGCGAATAAGCCCGGCGGCTTCCTGCCGGTTGCCCCTTCGTTGCACAACACGCGAGTTCCACCGTTCGAGTCCAAGTTCAGCCGACTATGGATCAATACTCGGTTGGGCGACTGGCACTTCACAGCGACAGGCGACTATCCTGTCCTCACGCTGCTTGACTCACGCGGGCAACACTGGGCGGTGAAATCGGGGAAGTCGGTATTCTGGTTCGGGGTTCCGGGAGCGGAATTGCCGACGGGAAAAGAGGTAACGGTTGGGGCCGAATTCCGATTCTCATCATCGGCGCCGGCCCAGATATCCCCGCTTCCCCCACTGGCATTGCCCGCGGCCATCTCGCAATCGGAAATCAGTAACGCGCGTGTGCCTACCGAGAAGCCTTTGCTACTGGTGCCAACCCCGCAGCATTTTGAGGCACGAAAGCAGGACTTCATTTTCACGGACGACACGGTCATCTACCTTCCTCCCAGACCCACGGAGCGCGACACTCTTATCGCGGACCTTCTGCGCCAGGAGTTGGAGCAAGTGTACGGCATCCGCATCCGCGCGCTTCCGTGGGATGGGTCCGTTCCTCCATCGGGGACGCGGATGCCAAAGAACTGCATCATTCTCGGAGAAACAAACATCCACCCCGGATCCGATCTCATCTGCCGTCGCGAGAAAATTGAAGTGTCCCCACAAAACCCCGGCCCCGAGGGGTATGTTATCAGCGTAACGGAGAACTATGTCCTCGTCTGCGGAAGCGATCGAGCCGGCACCTTCTACGGGACACAGACATTGCTCCAGATGATCACCCCCCGCGAGGACGGAATGGTCATCGTTACCGGCGGACTGATCCACGACTCCCCGGACTTCGAATTTCGCGGAGTCCATTTGCTAGCCGATGACGACGCGGGCACGTGGATTGGAGAACTGATCACGAAAGTTCTTTCCAAACACAAGATCAACAATATCGTGTTGGAGTGCGAATACGCCAAGTGGGACAGCCACCCGGAGATCCACCAACCGTGGGGCATGACAAAAGAAGAGATGCGCCAACTCAAAGAATTGGCGGAGAAATACTTCATCCGTATCACGCCTCTCGTCCAGTCCCTGGGACACTGCGAATGGATGTTCGCGAACGGGCAGAACCTCGACCTTGTGGAAGAACCCGACCAGGTTTATTCGTATTGTCCGTCTAACCCCAACTCCTACGCCTTTCTCTTTGACATCTTCCAGGAGGCCATCGACGTCTTCCAGCCCGAGTACCTCCATATTGGGCATGATGAGATCACCCGCAAGGGTCAGTTCGGAAAGTGCAAAAGGTGCGCGGGGCGTCCGGCGTCACTGCTGTTCTCAGAGAATGTTCGCCTGCTCCAGCAGTACCTGGACGCACGGAAAGTGCGAACCATGATGTGGGGTGACATGTTGCTTGCGCCCTCGGAAGCGCAGGATGCCGCCCACGGTGGGCTGCCTTATGACACCTACCAGTCCCGACCTGCAATCTCCAGGGACATCACTATCTGCGATTGGCACTATAACCCTTATCGCGACTATCCCAGCGCAAGAATGTTCGTTCGCGAGGGGTTCCCTGTCATCGGAGCAACCTGGCACAACCGTCGGAACATCTTCTACTTCAGCAAATCAGCTAAACAGGCAGACGCTCTTGGGATGTTGCAAACTACATGGACTGGCTACCGGGGGAATCGTACGGCCCTGCAACGGCAGGTCAACCAGATCTCAGCGTACATTGTTGCGGCGGACTACTTCTGGAGCTCCGGGAACCCTCCCATTGAGCAGTTTACTTACCGACCTTCACAGGTGCTGCAGGAGTCCCTCTCCCGCAAGCCTGCTGTACGAACCGCGCAGGCCGGGTTTATCGTGGACTTGAACCCCATAACCAACATTGAACTGATGGATACCGGACGTGCAGGAAGCTGGCTCGGATATGGACTGCGCTTCGACCTCCGAAGGATGCCCGTCGGCATGACGCGCCTCGGAAGCCTCCTGTTTGACATCCCGTCTCGTCGTCGAGGCATTGCCGCGTCAGCGGCGATGTTGAGGGGAACCTACACCGAACCACAGCAGTTCCCGGACAACATCGCGATTCCTGTTGGGCGCAAGGCCAACGCACTCGCATTCCTGCACACCTGTGGCTGGCGAGTTGCCGATGGAACCAAGATTGGAGAGATCCAAATCACCTTCTCCGGCGGCAACACGCAGACCATCGATATTGTCTATGGCGAGAACATATACGCATGGGACGACGAGGTCCACTCGAACGCCGACGGGGCAGCCGTCTGGCACGGCGCAACCGTAGCGGGAACCCCGGTGTCCGTATCCGCCTTTGTGTGGGAGAATCCCACCCCTGACCAGGTCATCGATACAGTAAGTGTCCGATCAACCGACACAGAAGCGTCGCCAACCGTCATCGCCCTGACGGGGCTCACCACCGTAACGAATGGGCAAACAGGCGCACACGTCAGTCATCAAGAAACGGACACCGCCCCCCGGGGCCAGCTCACGAGGGCCGTCGAAGGGTAAGCACATCCATGTTCTATCTGCTGTCAAAGGTTCTCGCGTTCATTGTCTACCCGCTGTCGTTCGCGACCCTCATTTTCGCCATCGCGTGCCTTCTCCATAATAGGCGTCGGCGTGTCTCCCAGATACTAATTGGCACCGCTGCTTGCTGGCTGTATCTCTGCTCGATCGAGCCGTTTGCGAATATTCTGTTGTCGCCGCTGGAATCGCCTTTCAGAGGCTCGCGGGACAATCTCCCCCGTCCCGACGCGATCATGGTTCTGGCGGGGATGTCCGATGCCATCAATTCGTCCAGCCGTTGGATTGAACTGACTGAGTCCAGCGACCGTCTGATCATGGCGCTGCAACTGGCCAGACGTCATCCCCGTGCGATACTGATCCTCAGCGGAGGGAGCGGGGACCTATTCGAGCAATCCAAAAGGGAATCCGTCTTCTTGCGCGACCTTGCGATGGACCTCGGGATAGAGGACGAGCGGATATTGGTGGACTCTCGCTCCCGTAACACCCGCGAAAATGCAATCGAGACAGCGAAATTGCTCGCCGGCCGCGATCTCAGCGATGTCGTACTCATCACCTCCGCCTTCCACATGCGAAGGGCATTGGGATGCTTCCGGCGGTTGGGGCTGCGACCCTCCGCCTGCGCCGTTGACTTTCGTGGACACCACTCAAACTACGACCCATTCTCCCTCATCCCTGACGCCACCTCCCTGCAAGGATCAACCTCTGCGCTTCGGGAGTATGTGGGACTTCTTGCGTACAAGTTGCAGGGCTATATTTAGCAGCGCCAACTCCATGCGTGCTGCGTGCGTGCCTGCATTCCCGGATTTACAGCGCCACCGTATTGTGCTATCTTTGGGTCACACGTTTACAATCACGAGGAGGCAAACCACCCATGGCCAACAGAGCAAAGGCGAAACTTGGAGTCGGTATTCACGGCGCGGGCTGGGTTTCCAGTGAGCACATCCGGGCTTTTACGAACAACAAGGAATGCGAAGTCGTTGCCATCTGCAGCCGCCGAGAAAGCAGCGCTCGCGGCAAAGCTGACGAGGCAGGACTTGAGTGCAGCATCTATACCGATTACCGTCAGTTGCTGGACGACCCTTCGGTAGATATTGTCGTCATTTGCACCCCCAGCAACCTGCACGCCCAGGAGACCATCCTCGCGGCCAAGGCCAATAAGCACCTCCTCATTGAGAAACCTGTGGCGCTCAACCTCCGCGATCTCAAGAAGATGTCGGAGGCGGTGGACGAGGCGAGCGTCAAGACCGTTGTGGGCTTCGTGCTTCACTGGAACCCCCTGTTTGACACAATCAAGGCGCTGATCGCCGATGGGGCCATCGGCAAGATTCACTATGCCGAAGTCGACTACTACCACGGTATCGGCCCCTGGTACGGTCAATTCGCATGGAACATCAAGAAGGAAGGCGGCGGGAGTTCCCTTCTTTCCGCCGGATGTCACGCGCTGGATGGACTTCGCTATTTCGTGCAACAGGAAGCGACGGAGGTTGCATCCTTCTCGACAAAAAGCTGCTGTCAGGACTTCCAACCTTACGAGTATGACTCCACCTCGGTCACGATCATCAAGTTTGCGAATGGTTCCGTTGGCAAGGTCGCATCGCTCATCGACTGCAAAATGCCCTATGTCTTTAACATCATGCTTTGCGGCAGCGAAGGGACCATCCGTAACAACCAGATACACTCTACAAAGAAGTATCCCGGGCTGCTGAAGGATCGGTGGGTCACCATACCCACCATTCTGCCAGACAGCGGCGACGTCACTCATCATCCCTTCCAGGGAGAAATCGACCATCTCATTGACTGCATCCTGAGCGACCGGGAATCGTCTCTCAACCTTGCAGATGCGTACAAGACCCACGAGATCATCTTCGCTGCTGACAAATCCGCGAAGACGGGCAAACCGATCAGGCTACCGCTAAAATAGGCTGTCTATGGTGAACTCCGGCAGGGAGTAGCGATCAACCGAATGACGACTCCCCGATTCCCCACACACTGTCTTCGGGGCGACTGTCGATGAACCGAGCACTTCTGCTCCTGACAATCTCGACGGCGATCAGCCTGGTACTCCCACCGGGGGAAAACGGCGCGTCTGCGAAAGGTTCTGACAAGGCAATCGTTTCGACCGTAAGCGCGCGGTCGGAGTTAGGAGAATCCATCGAACACGTAAACTCGGTCGCGTTCGGGGCCGATGGGAGCGCATTCGTTCTGGCTCGTTCCCCGGCTCGGGTCATCGTCCTCACCCAGGACGGCGTGTATGCCCGTGTGATCGATCTCTCGACAGAACGCGGCGATGTGCCTGCCTGTCAGTTCCCCTACGACCTCGCCGTTGACGGCAAAGAGAGAATCTTTATTTCCGACGCGGGGACCCACAGAATTTTTGTCGTCAATCTGGATGGGACGCGCAGTGTCCTCGCTGGCACTGGCACTCCAGGTTTCACAGACGGGCCCGGGAGCAAGGCCCGGTTCAACCGACCGGCCGGACTGACTTTGGGCATTGAGGGGAACCTGCTAATAGCAGACTCCGGCAATCACCGCATCCGGCAGATCGACAGCAAGGGTGTGGCGTCCACTGTCGCAGGGGTGGGCACTGCGGGACTGGAGGACGGGGAACCTCTGAAAGCGCGTTTCTCAACGCCCATCGATGTTTGCAGCGATAGCGCCAACAGACGACTGTACGTGGCCGACTCGGGGAACCACTGTGTGCGGCAGATCGACGGAGATAACGTCGTGACACTGGCAGGCAATGGACAGCCCGGCCGGGCCGACGGCTGGGGCATCACCGCGCAATTCAACATTCCCGCGGGTCTGGTGTCGGCGGGAACTGCCGGATTGTTCGTCGCGGATCGCGAGAACCACCGCGTCGTCCACATCGCTTCAGACGGAACCGTCAGAACTGTCTGCGGAGGAAGAAAAGCCGGGGCACGCGATGGGAAGGGACAAAAGGCCGAATTTAACCAGCCCGGCAATCTGTCCATCGCTCCGGACGGTTCGGTGTGGCTCGTGGATTCCGGGAACGACGCCCTGCGGAGGATTCAGTTTCCCGCGCTGGCGATTCACGTCGGCACACCGTCCGTCGGCCCGGAACCGACCGCATCCACCACTCCGGAAACGGAACATGCTGCCGGGACCACGCACGCGCCACCGGGCACAGGAAGCGAGGAACCAACACCCGTCCTGCACATCATCGTCGGGTCCAATCCAAGTTGGGTTCCCGTCGGCAAATCATCCGTCATCACCGCCATCGTGACCACTGAACGCAAACGACCTGTGCCCGAGATCACGGTGACATTCACGGTAGAATTAGGCAGCGGGCGGCTCGCCGAACGTAAACAATCTGGGCAGACAAAAACCGATTCTGCGGGCGTCGCTCAGATGGAGCTACTCGAAGTCTCTCTGGGAGTCAATCGCGTCCGCGTCACTGCGCCCAACGCGGAACCCGAGACCATTACCATTACGGGAGGAGTCGAGTAGCGCGCTTCCCGTGCCGACATCACGGAGGCGCACGCCAGTCTGATCCCAATTTGGCTGCCCCCCCCGACCCCTCGACTGTGGATAACTCGGCCATACCCCTGGCTCGGACGCCAATTTTGCTGTCGTCCCACGCGAATTGCCTCACGGACACCACGGCAAACGGAGTAGAATATCGGCAATTGCGTTTGAGACGACAGCCAAAAGGGAATCATGATAAGCATTACATCTGCCCAACCGCAGAAGGAGGAGCAGTCCACGATGAGAAAAACGCAAACGTCCAACCGCTCCGGTTTCACTCTGATCGAGCTGCTGGTGGTTATCGCCATCATCTCGATTCTCGCAGCAATCCTGTTCCCCGTCTTCGCAAAGGCGAGAGAGAAGGCTCGAACAGCGAGTTGCCAGAGCAATCTGAAGCAGCTTAGCACCGCCATGCTGATGTACGTGCAGGACTATGACGAGGTGCATCCCTACGCAAGCGCTGGGAACAACACTTGGCCGCGTCTGATCCATCCTTACACCCAGAACCTGCAGGTCTATCTCTGTCCATCGGCAGATGATTCCGGAATTCAGAATCCCAACGATGACCCTGATGTTGTAACAGGGAACTCCTACGCGTACAACGTGATCAGATCGAACGAATGGATCACTTCAGGGTGGGACAACGCGGGCAAGACGGGATATCGTCAGAACGGCGCCAGCTCAACCGACCCGGTGGCTCTGGCTGAAATTGAGGACCCGGCGACGACGCTCATGTTTGCTGACGGACAGGAAGACGGAAATAATACACTCTACATTATCTGGAAAGAAGATCACACCGACCACGGTGTGACAGGCGACATTCGAGTGTCCGACCGTCACAACGACGGCTTCAATGCCGCTTTCGGGGACGGCCACGTGAAATGGCAGAAGTTCGGATCAACGAAGCCGGGGGTCTGGTCCATTCAGTACGATTGAGGGATTGAGGGATCGCTACCCCACCAGCTTCGAGGGATCCAAGGGAGCGGAGGTGTCGTCGCCGACCTCCCGATCCATCCGTTCACCAACAGCCTCGCTCACTCCATCCTCAATGTTTGCATGCTCACTCAGCCGCACCGACGACGCCCACCGCGCTCTCGTCGACGCCCATTCGCGCAGATACTCGATTTCCTCCCGGCGCGTTCGGGAGAGCGGAATCGTCGCTCGCAGATCTCCCACGATGTCTTCGGTGGTTACATCCCGCTTGGCATCGAAGGCATCGTACAGCCCGGCGATGATTGCCTGCTCAATCTCCGCGCCGCTGAAGCCACGCGACTCCGCGCAGAGGCACTCGACGTTGAACTTAGCAGGATCGCGCCGCCGCTTCTGCAGGTGGATTCTGAAGATGTCTTCCCGTTCCTTGTCGCCAGGCAGGTCCACAAAGAATATCTCGTCCAGCCTGCCCTTGCGCATGAGTTCCGGGGGCAGAGAGGCAATATCGTTGGCCGTTGCGATGACGAACACCGGCGCTTTCTTTTCCTGCAACCACGTCAGGAACGAGCCGAAGACTCGAGACGACACCCCACTGTCGTCGTCTCTTCCTCCACCAAAGGCTTTCTCCAACTCGTCCAGCCACAGAACACACGGCGCCAGTGACTCCGCAACCTTGAGCGCCCTCCTCATATTGGCCTCGGACTCGCCAATCCACTTGCCGAAGACGTTGCCAACGTCAAACCGCAGGAGGGGCAGCTTCCACAAAGCCGACACGGACTTGGCGCACAGACTCTTCCCACACCCCTGCACCCCGAGAAGGAGAATCCCTCTTGGCTCGGGCAGCCCAAAGCGTCGCGCCTTCTCGCTAAACGCCGCCGCCCGCTTGCGCAGCCAATCCTTCAGCAGGTCCATGCCCCCAACGTCTCGAAACTGCTCCTCTGCCTCGTAGAACTCCAGAATCCCCGTCTTACGGATAATCTGCTTCTTTTCCATCAACACGATCTGCACGTCACGAGCGTCGAGCTTCCCGTCCAATGCCAGCGACTTCGCGAAGACATTCTCTGCTTCGTCAAGGGTCAGTCCCAGTGCAGCCTTAAGAAGCGCCTCGCAATCGGGTTCGTCGATGCGCACGCTGATGCTGGGGTTATCCTTGACACGCCGCAACAACTCCTGCAGAACCTGTGCGAGGTCCTCGACGGAAGGCAGGTCGTAGTCCACCACCGTCATCTCCTTCTCCAAGTGTGGAGGGACTTTCAGGATGGGGGACAGAATTAGCACAGTGTGGTAACTGCGTTTCAGAGCATAAGACAAATCACGGAGTTTGCGGACGATCACGGGGTCATCGAGATAGGGATCAAAATCCTTCAGCAGAAAGATAGTGGGGGTTCCTTCCTTACCGAAGTCAGAAGCAATGTAGTCCAGCGCGGCCGCCGCTTGGTCAACTGCCGCGTCACTGCCCGACGGCCGGTTGGCGCCAAATGGCCGGGTGACCGACCAGACCATCAGTTGCTTCTTCGTACCGGCCAGCTCTCGAAGAGCGTCCTCAACACGATCCTCCTCCCACGAAACAACGTAGATGATCGGGTACCGCGCGCGGATGAGCACGTCGATCTCGCGATTAATCTCTTTGCCTGTTCGCATGGAAGTTCAACCTGATTGCTGATTTTCTCAGTGCAGCCCCATTCGCACCACGCGGTGGTTCAGTGAGTCGGCCACGTACAGGGAACTACCATCATGACTCACCGCGATCCCCCGAGGTCGATGGAGGCGGCGCGAGGGGCTCCCGTTCTCACCGTCAACCAGGACAAAGGGGAATCCCTCGTTTGTGATACACAACACGCGATTTGCCGCTGCATCTGTTACGTACAGATTTCCGTTTCCGTCGGCTGCGATGCCGCAAGGCTCCATCAACGTCGTTCGGCTCCCCTCCGCAGTAATCGCCTTCCCAACAGAATGCCGGCCGGGGAGCACCTGAACGATTCTCCGATTCAACGTGTCCGTCACATACACACAGAAGTCCGAACCGATCGTAATGCCCTGTGGTCGGTTGAAGCAGAAACGGTCCCCACCATCGACGCATTGCAGGAAGCGGCCGGTTGCCGAGAATTGCTGAACCCGGTTGTTCGATGTATCCACCACCCACACGTTATTGAAATTGTCGAGTGCAACGTCCGCAGGATTGGCGAGACACGACATGGCCGACCCGCGCCGACCGATGCCCAGCATGAAACGCCCTCGGGCGTCGAACCTCTGGATTGCGGAATTGCTGCGGTCAGAAACATAAATGCTTCCCACCCCATCCACGGCGACTCCGCTGGGGAAAAGGAAGCGTCCCGGTTCATCGCCCTTGCCACCAATGGTGTACACGTCACCATCGTCCGTGATCTTCTGGACACGATGATTATGCATGTCAGCCACGTACAGGGCCCCCACTCCATCGACGGCAATGCCCCACAGGGAGTTAAACTCACCAACACCGCTTCCATAGCTGCCGATGATCTCCTCAATCTCTGCGCAGCGAGGAACGATGGGGCAAGGGGAAACGGTGGCCCGTGCGGGAGGGGACTTCGGTAATGGTTCATCCCCGATTTCGAGGAAGTCGAAACGGCTGCTTCTCACTGGTAGGCATTCCTCCGAAAATAAATCGCAAAGACGCAAAGAACGCAAAGGCTCTTTGCGGCCTTGCCGGCTTCGCGGTTGAAAAGAACTCTCTCCCGTTTGCATCTTCCGTGGTAACCGAGCGGTCACGGGCGATTCCCTTGAAAATGCGGATGGAGCCTGCCCCGACACCATCGGGGGAGTGCGGAATGCGAAGCGTATTGCATCCTTGCATGCCGAATTTTCATCTCGCGTAGTGCCGACAGGTCGGCATGAATGATTCCCTTATGTTCCACCGTCCATCTTCTCTCGCCGAGGGGCGGGGGCTGAAGGCAGGCGACGCAACACCACGATGACACGAGCGCTGGTCTCAGTCAACCGAAGACCGTTCGGTTGACTAAGATCAACTTGTCGCGAGGTAGTTGCCGTTGCTCCGGAAATATCAATTTCATCCGTCGCTACCTTCTGCACTGTTCTCAGGTTCTCCGGAGATCCACTGATCGTGACACTGGCCGGCTGCACGGTAATCTCCTCAATCTCATATCCCTGGGCTGGCTGCCCGGACACGAGCGGTTCTACGCGAATCTTCTTGTTCTGCTCTGTCTGACTGACGCCAATATGCACCCGTGCAGTGGGGGGATGGACGACAATACCCGCAACCTTGACCCCCATTCTGTCCACGGGAAAGAGACTCACCTGCTCATCGATATCACGGACCCGACTCGCAAGATGCACCTTGGCGAATATGATTCGCACTTCCCTGACAAGTCCCGAACGTCCGGTCACCGTCGCCTGGGTTGGGGTACAGTCGGGCTGACTCATCGTATACTCCGGTGGCAGCTTCCCTGCTGTTCTCACCTCAACGTCGAAGGTGTGAGAGACAACCTCGTCAAGCACAACCTCTGCCACCTCGGGGTCCACCGATACATCACCGGCGCGAACCCATGTCGGCACGACAAACGTTACCTTCAGCTTGCGGCGTCCAACAGTGGTCCCGGCCAAGTCAATCTGGGCCCGGATGTCAGAGGGACGAACCTTCAGTATCTCCTCTCGAAATCCTCGAATCGCCAGTCTCACGGTCTCTGTTCTCTCAACGACCTGGAGGTTCTCGGGAAGATTCACGACCCCAAGTGGCACTTCCAGATACCTCCTCTCGATGGGGTGTTGAGCACTTCGCACATGGGTCCATATCAATACGGCAATAGCGAAGGCCGCCACCTTGTACCCAACGTTGTGCTTCAAGGAATCGATCATGACGAACCCTCTCTGTTTCCAGCTCGGAACCACCGACGGGAAGACGTTGGTTGCTTGGCTGTGGGTTGAAGCAACGAAAGGAGATGGTCGCGGAGAGCGTCCACTTTCAGTCGCGAATTGATCGTTCCGCCTTGGGCAATACTGATATTCCCCGACTCCTCCGAAACGACGATAACCAACGCGTCGCTGGCCTCGCTCACACCCAGCGCAGCGCGATGGCGCAGACCGAAGGCAGACGGCAGTGTAGCGCGGTTCGTCAGCGGAAGAATGCAGCCGGCGGCGAGTACTTGCGTCCCGCGCACAACAACGGCACCGTCGTGGAGCGGACTGCCGGGATAAAAAATGGTGTTAAGGAGCGAGGCGGACACAGCGCCGTTGATTCTCTTGCCGGACTCGACAATGTCCTGCAGACCGACTCGATTCTCCAACACAATGATCGCTCCATACTTGTGTCCTGCGAGGTACTCCACCGACCCAATGAGTTCATTAACCGCGATGGGGACAGCCCCTCTAAAAGCCGAAGTGCCCGGGATAAAGCGACCGCGCCCCATCTGCTCCAGCGCAAGACGCAACTCAGGCTGGAACAGAATCACAAGAGCCACAACACCGGGGATCAGCATCTGCCCCAGCAGCCAATGGAACGCGTCCAGGGAAAGCCAGTCTGAGAGCTGATACACGACGAGAAGGAACAGAACGCCCTTCACCAGTTGCACCGCGCGAGTGCCCTTCAGCAAAACCAGAAGGTGATACAGCACCCAGGAAACCAGCAGTAGGTCGATGAGTACCCAAAAGTCAATCTGGGCCAATTGCTCCCTGTATCGAATTACGGTGTCCAACGGCATCAATCAGGAATCCTCGCACGAGGTCAGGTGAAGTGTGCTGCCCGAAGTCACCTAAACATACCATGCCGACCTACTTCGGTCAATCGCATGATTCCGCGAGATTGACACCTCCAAGTTGGTGCAATAGAATCCTCATGGAACAGCAAGGAGCAAGCCATGAAAAGCCTCAAACACGTCTACCTGGTCAGACCCAGAGGGTTTTGCGCCGGGGTCGTACGCGCCATCGAGATTGTTGAGGCAGCCCTCAGCATCTATCCACCCCCCATCTATGTTCGGAAAGAGATTGTCCACAACCGACATGTCGTCGAAGAGCTCCGAAAGAAAGGCGCGGTGTTCGTCGACACACTGGACAATGTGCCGGAGGGAGCCATCACCATTTTCAGCGCCCACGGCGTTTCACCCGAAGTGAAAGAAAGTGCAGAAGAACTCAGGCTCAGAGTTATCGATGCCACCTGCCCATTGGTGACCAAGGTGCACTTGGAGGCGCTCCGCTTCTCACGACAGGGGTACTCGATTGTCCTGATCGGGCACAAGGGACACGACGAGATTGAGGGGACAATGGGTGAGGCGCCGTTGGCGACCCAACTCGTGACCAACGTTCTGGACATCGACCAGCTCGACGTGCCAGACCCACAGAAAGTCGTCTACCTGACGCAGACGACCCTGAGCGTAGACGACGTAAGCGGGATCGTGGAAGCCCTTCGTCGGAAGTTCCCGAACCTCACTTCTCCCCCCAAGGACGACATCTGCTACGCCACACAGAATCGCCAGTCCGCCGTCAAGGAACTCGCCAAACATGCCAGAGTCATCTTTGTTGTGGGTGCCGAGAACAGCTCCAATTCACAGCGTCTGAAAGAAGTGGCAAGAGACTGCGGCGCGGCATCGTACCTCATCAATGACTATACCGAGATTGAGGCATCTTGGCTCGCGGGGATTGAAGCCGTTGGGATCACAGCCGGAGCATCCGCCCCGGAGGAGCTGGTCCGCCAAGTGGTGGACTACTGCTCCCAATCAGGAGACGCTGCTGTCATTGAGCTCGAGGCGATAGAAGAAAACGTGGTCTTTGCGCTACCAGCGGAACTCTCGTATCACCGCGAATTATCCACGCACTGCGCGCCACCGACCGCACCGCCGACGCAATGTACCGGGGCACTCGACGCACCGACCCTACTTCCTCTTCAACAGCAGTAGTACGTTCTGTTCGACCGTCTTCTCCAGCCCAGGCTTGTATCCGGGGTAAACGTAGCGGATGATTCCCTGACGGTCAATGAGGTATGTCGTGGGCTGCTCACGGACACTGTAAGAGTCGGACACCTTGCCGTGCGCGTCCAGAAGCACTTCGTACGAAATGGACCGTTTCTTTAGGTACGGTGCCACTAACTTCGGATCCTCATCCATGGCAACACCAATGACGACAAGTCCCTTCCCCCGGTATTTCCTGTGAAGGGATTCCCACTGGGGCATTGCAGTCTCGCAGGGCTTCGCCCATGTCGACCAGAAGTCGAGAAGCATCGCATCTGCACTCAGTTGTTTGGAGTCGACGACCCGGCCGTTCACGTCTTTCTCCCTGAAAGAGGGCGCACGGGTCCCAGGCTTCAACTCAGCCAATACAACAGCGCTGAGGGACAGTACCAGAACCATCGTCTGGAAGAAAACGGCGTGGACGTGCTTTCTGTTATCGACTGCGCGTAGAAACAGCATAGGTGCAACCCCCCGTATGGAGCCCGGATATTGCGTATCATTATTGCACCTGTCAATCCATCAGGCAAGCGGTACCGCAAGACGGACTCAATCACACGCGCCTGACGTTACCCACTGACCCAGGGTTCCATGAAGTGCGCCTGCTCTGATACACTACAGGGCGTCCACCCGTTGCCGGAAGGGCGGAGACGGCCCGCCGGCGCGGCGCTTCGTAACGATGCAGCTGTCGGCACACACCATAAACCAACAAACGCCAAACTGGAGCAGCATCAATGGCGCGCAAGGACGCGGGAGACCGCCTCTGTCAGGCACTCTATCTCTGACGATTTGCAGAGGGACAAATGGGGACGAGAGGGGGACAGCGCCGAGATCGAGTCTCCCGCACCCGCGTTGAGAATGATTGGAGGCAGGTTCTCACGACCAAACACGCCGGTCCACGATTTTGTTTCACCACAGACGCCCGAAGGAGGATCGACAATAATCAGGTCAGGCTGGCCGAGGTCTATCTTCTGTTCCGCTTGCCGCGGATGCCACGCCGTGAGGATGTTATATCCAAGCCGGCTCAGAGCGTCTTCGTACAGCCGACGCAGATTTGCATGGGGTTCAATGATCAGGATTGTCTTCACTGGGCCGCTCCCTTCGCGTGATTACGTTACAGCAATTCTACACGCAGAATGTGTCGCGCATATTTCGGTGGCGTGAACTTTAGACGCCGCAGTTAATGGCAGTTTTCTCCAACGCTACAATCAGGAGGCATCTCTTTGAGAATCGCTATTGGCGGGATCATGCACGAATCCAACAGCTTCAGCCATACGCGAACCAGTTTGGCTGACTTTCAGCAACAGAGCATCTATTACGGGGAGAATCTCATCGACGCCTGGCGACACAACCATCACGAGATGGGAGGGTTCATCGAGGGAGCAGAAATGTGTAGTTACGAGCTTTCCCCACTGCTCATGGCGTCGGCAACCCCAGCCGGACCTGTATCAGCAGACGCATTTGAGAGCCTCGTCGGAGAGCTCCTCAGACGGCTTCGTAACGCCGGCAATATTGACGGACTGCTTCTCGCCTTGCACGGAGCGATGGTCTCCGAAGAACACCTCGATGCAGACGGGGAAATCGTCGAACGTGTCAGGCAGACCGCAGGCCCTGATTTGCCAGTTGTAGTGACTCACGACTTCCATGCCAACGTCTCCGAGCGCATCGTCCGGCACTCCACCGCGCTCATCGTCTACAAGACCAATCCCCATGTAGACCAACGACAACGGGGGCTTCAGGCAGCTCACCTCATGGCGCGGATTGCCAGAGGTGAAGTGAAGCCCACGCAGGCTCTCGCCAAACCCCCGATGCTGCTGAACATTCGTTTCCACAACACGAGCCAGCCACCCCTCGTTGGCATCATGGATGCGCTTCGGCAGATCGAGGAAAATGACGACCGTGTCCTGGCAGCAAGCTTTGCGGGAGCCTACCAATACTCCGACGTGCCGGAGATGGGGCCCGCCGCAGTCGTCGTTACCGACGATGACTCCGCGCTCGCCCAGGGAGTGGCCCATCGAATCTCCGCGAGGCTCTGGGAACAACGCGATGCCCTCATCATGCACCTGCCGGATGCATGTGAGGGCGTAAAGATGGCTGTCGCTGAACACTCTCCCCCACCCGTCATCCTCGTCGATATGGGAGACAACATCGGGGGGGGAGCTTCCGGCGATGGAACGGCCCTGCTGCAAGAGCTCCTCCGGCAGAGGGCGAGCGGATGGCTCATCGTGCTCTGCGACCCGGAGGCTGTCAACTTGTGCGCAGAGGCGGGAATAGACTCCGAAGTAACGTTGATGGTTGGTGGGAAGTACGACGACCTGCATGGCGCGCCGGCACAGATTCGCGGACGAGTTCGCGCGTTGCACAACGGCAAGTTCGAGGAACGGGAAGCAAGGCACGGAGGCGTACGGTTCAACGATCAGGGAAAGACAGCAGTGCTGGCAATCAATGCCGAAAGCTCCACCGAAGAGAACTACCTCGTTCTGACTTCACGCCGACAACCGCCCTTCAGCCTGCAACAGATCCTGAGTCTCGGCATCGACCCCGCGCCAAGGAAGATCATCGTTGTGAAAGCCGCGGTTGCGTTCCGCGCTGCGTATGAACCCATCGCGGGCAGAATCATTGAAGTAGATACACCTGGATTGACATCGGTGAACCCCAGCCGCCTCAGGTACCGGCGCGTTCGGAAGCCGATGTGGGGATTGAACGGCGTTGCTGATCCCTGAGTTTGAAATCAATGGAGGAGACTCAACATGCCGCATTATGAAGAAGCTCTGCCGCTTGGTGTAATGACTGCACTCCACGGCGACCCTCTCGCCGCATTTACGCGAATCCGCGAAATGGGATTCCCGACGTGCCAGTTGCATGACCCCGGCGATGCCTGTCTCTACGGCCCGGACGCGCAGACGTATACAGAAAAGGTAAGAGACGCCATCCGGGAAACAGGCATTCGCATTACTTCGGTCTTCATTATGTTCAGGGGACACGTTTGGGACCTGGTGGATGGACCGCGCACCATCGGTCTCATACCGCCGGAGACCCGCGGCGAACGCGTCGTCCATGCCTGCGAGGTATCCAACTGGTGTCGCGAGGTAGGCATCAACGCAGTGACCAGCCATATCGGCTTCAGCCCAGAGAACCCCGACAATCCGGCGTATCCACGCTTCATCGATACAATGCGGGCCTTCTGCCGGTACTGCAAAGAGCATGGCCAAACCTTTGCCTTCGAGACCGGTCAGGAAACCGCAGCAACACTCAAGCGCACCATCGAGGACATCGGACTGGACAACGTGGGCGTCAACCTGGATCCTGCCAACCTGCTCCTTTACGGCAAGGATAGGCCGTTGGAGGCCGTCGACCTCATCGGCAAGTACGTCCTCAACACCCACTGCAAAGACGGCGTCTGGCCAGAACCGGGTGGGAGGTTGGGGGTGGAGAAGCCTTTAGGTGAAGGAGAAGCCCACATCCGTGAACTGATTCCAAAGCTCTACAACATGGGATACCGCGGTCCCCTAACCATCGAGCGAGAAATATCCGGGGAGCAGCAGATCAAGGACATCTTGAAGGCCAAGGCGCTGCTGGAAGAAATCAAGGGCAAGCTCCTGTCGGGTAACACCTGAAGGCGCCGCGGTCTGCTCCAGCATTCGGGAATGGCCGATCCCGTGTAAATTGTTGGCCAGCCACCAAGTGGTGGTCGTACATGCGGCTCCATTGTCCCTATCACCGAAAGTTGTCGCGTCTTGTCAACGTGGTGGCCAAGGTAAGCAAGAGAGCCCTCCCGTTGAGTGCACTTTGAAAAGCAAGCCTGGTTGGGGAGAGAGACCGCTGAAGTAGACTTGTGCGGGGGTTTTCCCCTTCAGGCGATAGCCTTGATGGGTTCGTTGATGGTTGTACCAGTAAAGGAAGAGCTGCAGGTCATACTCAAGTTCTTCCAGGGAGTTGTAGATTTTGCGGGACATTGCCGGGATGTAGAATTCGTGCAACAAGGTCTGGTGCAGCCGTTCACAGCTTCCATTGGTCCAGGCATGGCCCGGTTGGATGAAGGTGAGTGGGATTCCCAGTTGCCCGGCGCGTTCATGAAAGATGTGGTTACAATGCCCGTGTTCGTCTTTCCAGCGTGCGGCGGTGAACTCGGTTCCGTTGTCTTGCAGGAGCCGATGGATGCCGAGATTCTTCGCTTTGGCGAGCAGGTGGTTTTGCAGGAAGTCGATGGCGTTGGCAGCGTTACGAGCGGTGTAGAGTTTGATGACCGCATAACTGGATCGGAGATCGACGGCGAGGTGATGGTAGACGCGGCCGAGGACGCGCTGAACCGTCACTTCGAGCCTGGGGGTCTCGATCGGTTTCAGGAGATAGTCTACGGCATTGACCTCAAAGGCCCTGATCGCATACTCATCGTGAGCGGTGACGAAAACGATATAGGGCGGATTCTCCAAAGACTCCAATATGTCAAAGCCTGATTCTCCCGGCATATGAATGTCCAGAAAGATGACGTCCGGCTTCTTCGTGCGAAGAAGTGTCCGGGCTTGCGAGGCACTTCTGGCCAGACCGACAACCTCCACCTGCGGGTAGGACTTCAACATCCGCTTCAGGCTCTCCCGGGCCAGGCGTTCGTCGTCTACGATCACCGCATTGAGTTTGGTCATTTCCAATTACCTCCCGCAGAAAACACAGAAGCACGCAGAAAATCTTTTCGGGGAATTCCGTGATTCTCCTCAATCCGCTGGCCCCATTTCAAGATCTTTTCTGCGTCCTTCTGCGTGTTCCGCGGGCAATTCTGCCAGCTTCTTTGAGATCGAGAATCTTTCGTGTTCGACTTTGGGATGATGGCCGAAATTGACAAGAAGTCCGACCTTCAACCTGGTGGCGTGGAGGTAGTTGAGAATCTGCGCTCGGTGTTCATCCACCAGCTCCGAGACGGCTTTGATCTCAACAATGATCTTGTCGTAACACACGAAGTCCGCTTCGTAAGTCTTCTGCAAAGGGCGTCCCTTGTATTCGAGTTTCAACTGCTTCTTGGGAACGTGCAGGATGCCCTGCATCTCAAATTCCATCTCGAGGCATTCCTGGTACTCCGGCTCCAGAAGCCCACATCCTTTCTCTTTGTAAACCTCGAAACACGCCCCTATGATTCGGTATGTTTCTTCCTTATACAGAAACTCGCTCATCTTTCACTTCCGAGTTATTTCCCGCAGAACACGCAGAATCACGCAGAGATTCTTTGGTTCCGGCCCCAATCAACTTCTGCGTTTTTCTGCGTGTTCTGCGGGTAAGTGTATCGTCCCAACGATCCAGTTGTCTACCCCGCTACAATCGGGATCTTCGACTGTCCCGACGTCGAAGGTGTGCCGTTCCGTGTAGAGCAGCTCAAGGCGTTTGCGGAGATTCTCAAGTCCGAGCCGGGTTTGCTTCCTTGAGGGGCCGGTTCCCGGTTCGACCCATTTGCCGCTGTTCGCCACCTCAAGCTGCAATTCGCCATTCTCAACCACTGCCGCGATCTTCAGCCGCAACGGCAGCGCGCTGGTTTCCATTCCGTACTTGATCGCGTTCTCGACCAGCGGCTGTAAGATGAGGATGGGAACGTCGCACCTTCTCGCTTCCGAGGAAGCTTCGACTCGGACCTCAAGGTTCTCCTCAAACCGCACCTTCTCAACTTGGAGGTAACTCTCGATCGCTTCGAGTTCCAATTGAAGGGAAACGACCGATTCTTCCCGCCATTGCAGGGAGAAGCGCAGATACCGGGCAAGCTGCCGCACCAAATGGTGAACGCGCTCCGGCGCCTCGTGGGCCAATGCGTCGATAGAGTTAATGACATTGAATAGGAAGTGCGGGTTGATCTGGTAACGCAACGTCTGCAGGCGGGATTCCACAAGCAAACGCTCGGCTTCCACCATGCGCCGACGGTCCTCGGCGGCTTTCTCCAGGTCACGGCGATTCTGTTCGAGAGTCTCGGCGAGAGCGTTCAACCCGCGGGTAAGGCGACCGATCTCGTCATCGGACGTGTCGGACAGGCGATGATCAAAACGACCGCCCTGCAGGTCCCGCGCAATGCCCTGACACGCCTCAACCCGACGCGCCAGCGGGTTGGCGATGAGGTACACGGCGCACCACACCAGCACGAGAAGTATGCCGGCGACCAGAAACGTGACGCGCTGGATTTGCGTAATCGGAGCGAGGATTTCTTGCAGCGGCGCCTCCACGACGAGCATCAGTCCCGCCTCGTGAAGACGTCCGTAGGCAGCGATCACGTCGCCCTGTCGCCCAGCATACTTGGCGATCCCGCGGTCCCGCGTGAGCATGTCGCCGACGGCAGGAATATCCCGGGGCATGTTCGGCAGATTGACGAGTTGCCCTCGAGGCGCTTGTCCTTTGAGTTGCTCCATGATCAACTCGGGGTCGAAGATGTATGATCGGCCGGACTTGCCAATGGGCAGGGGCAGCATGAGGCGCTCGTTGACAATTCCGAGGTCGATCACCGCTTTGAGGACAGCGCCGACGTTCATGCCCGAGAGTACGGGGGTGTAAAGAGCGACGCACACCCGCTGTCCCGCGTCGCCGAGGTACGCCGGCGAAACGATCTGCTTTCCCGCTCGCGCGACAGCAAAGCTTGCGTCCCGCGCCAGAGAAGCCGCCTTGAGGGATTCAACATCTTCCGGTCGGGGGTAGGAAGATGCCAGAACCTCCCCTGCCGCGGACAACAGCGAGACGGATTCATACATATCCTTGCTCTCAATGCACAGTCGGCAGAACTGATTGAGTGCCCCGAGGGATTCCCGGTTGCGAAGACCGTCGGCGACTTGACTTACCGAGGTCTGCACGCTCCACAATTTTGAATCGGCCTTGAAGTTTGCCGCCCAGGCGTCACTGTGATGGCTGAATATGCGGACAGCGTCCTCCAACCCGCCCTTCGCCAGTGTCTCCAACTGTCGACGCGCGACCGCGTACACGACCACCGACGAGAGCAGCACGCCGCAGAGAATCGCCGCCCCCAGTGACAGAAGAAGCTTGGTGCGCAGTTTCACAACGGAGGGATTCTAGACGACCCGGGAAGATCGGTCAACTGCGAAGCCGGGCTCGATTGAGGAAAGAGCCATCTTGCTAACGCCAGACAGTAGCACTCTACGGCGACAAGCATGAATTGAGGACCGGTTGCAGCGTCCACGCACCGTCGGTTTGTGGGCTGACTTGACCGACTTCGCAGGAACACGAGGGAGCCTCCTCAAACCGGTGTGCCGTGAAGTACTATTCGACCCGGTGGAGAGAAAGGCCGGAGTGGGACTCTTCGACGGGGCACTTCTGGAAGCAGCACTCACCAATCCTCGTTCTGCCCCTTATCTGGTAGCCCCAACGGGATTTGAACCCGTGTCGCCAGATTGAAAATCTGGTGTCCTGGACCAGGCTAGACGATGGGGCCGCCGCGGCTGATGCTCCGATCCATCGGATCAAATTTCAGTGGGTCAAGTCTACCAAAGGACAACCATTCCGTCAATACGCGCTGACGACCGGACGAGTGTGCGCGCCACAGTGGCCGGCCTGCGTCCTCTGGGTTGGGGGCCGAAGCCACAGACCTTTTGGCGGAAGGGAAGCTGTGATACGTTGTCCTGGAATTCCAGCATTAGAATGGTGCCACTGGAAGATACCTCGATCATCAGCCATCCAGTCCTTACTGGATGGATACAGAACGCAGAGAGAAATGCCGGGAAGCCCTGCTTCCCCAGCCGAAAACGCAACCTCTGCTTACGGCGGAGCAGGGGATCCTATGGTCGGGTAGCGATCCCGGCTATCCATCCGGTAGGGTCTGGATGGCTGATTAGATTACTTCCCGTAGGTCACGCTCTCCTTATGCTGGAATTTCAGACGTTGTCACTTCCGCTTTATTGGTGTATATTCTCTGTGGACTCAGAGAGTCCGAAAGCGCGGACTCAGAGAGTCCGAAGAGAGGCAACTGGATGTCAGAAGCATGTAACGCGGCAACCGAGACACTCCCGCAATTCCTGCAGAGGTTGACTGAGACTGCCATGCGGGTCGATGAGCGAGAGATACACGCTGTCATCGACGCGATTGCGGGGGCATACGAGACAGATGCCACCGTGTATGTCATCGGCAATGGTGGCAGCGGCGCGAACGCGTCACACATCTGCGAGGACCTCGGCAAGAGCACTCTTACGGACTTCGAGAACCAGAGACGACTCCGCATCATCAGCCTGACGGACAATACCCCCTACATTCTCGCCTGGGCAAACGACACGAGTTTTGAACGCATCTTTGTCGAGCAATTGAAAAACCTCGCCCGCCCCGGCGATCTGCTCATCGCCATTTCCGGTTCGGGCAACAGCCCAAATGTCCTGCGCGCGGTCGAGTACGCAAATGAAACGGGGATGAAGTCCTTCGGCATCACGGGGTATGACGGCGGCAAACTGAGACAGATCGCTCACCAGAGCTTCCATGTGCCGTGCATGGACATGGGCATGAGCGAAGCCATTCACATGATCTTCTTCCACTATATCCTCGGCGTGCTGCAAGAGCGGTTCCGGGCAATCGGCTGACCCCTTGCTTCTGAGAGAACTCACTTTCGTAGGATTGCGGAGTACTTCACTCAAAATGCGGAATGAGCCGGCGAACCCCTTCCTGTCGGCGCGACCAATTGCCATAATGGATTCATCTGACAACCTTGAAATCATCCACCCCGGCCACCCGCGTGGTGGTTTCCGATTCTGCCTGTTCGACTTTGACGGCACCCTGTCATTGATTCGAGAGGGTTGGCAGGGCGTGATGATCCCAATGATGGTGGAGATGCTGCTGGAGACCCGCAGCGGCGAGACGGCGGCGGAGCTGGACGCCGTCGTGCGGGAATACGTTACTCGCCTGACGGGTAAGCAGACCATCTACCAGATGATCCAATTGAGGCACGAGGTAGAAAAACGCAATGGGAATCCCCTTGACCCTTTGGCATACAAACAGAAGTATCTCGACCTTCTCTGGACGCGCATCGAGCACCGCGTCGCCGGGCTGATAGACGGGAGCATTGCCGCTCGGGAGATGCTGGTTCCTGGTTCAGTGGAGTTGCTGACCGCGCTGCGGGATCGGGAGATTGTTCTCTTCCTTGCAAGCGGTACCGACTACCAGTACGTTCACAACGAAGCGAAGGCACTGAAACTGGATGATTTCTTCGGTGGTGGCGTCTACGGCGCGGTGGATAATTACCGAAGCTTCTCAAAGAAGATGGTCATCGAGCGGATACTGGAGGAGAATGGCTTGAGCGGACCGGAGCTCCTGACCTTCGGCGATGGCTACGTGGAGATCGAGAACACAAAAGAAATCAACGGGGTCGCTGTGGGCGTCGCCACAGATGAAGTGGGACGGCAGCGGGTGGATGAGTGGAAGCGCGCACGCCTCATTCAGGCGGGCGCCGATGTTATTATCCCGCACTTCGGCAACCACGCGTCCCTGATCTCTTATCTCTTTGCTGAGGATTGAGCTCTTCATGCCATTCATGCAATTTGACCGAAGTCGACTGCAGGTATTGCCTCTCGCTGATCGCGAACATGACATGCATCTGAGCGAGGTCGTCCCTCTCGACGCGCCGCTTCCGAACTTCGACAGCCCTCGTCTCAACACTGTGGCTGAACGTATCGGCGCTGCGCGGCAGAAGGGGTCGGCGGTGATTCTGATGGTGGGCGCGCATGTCATCAAGGTTGGCATGTCCCGATTCGTCATCGACCTGATGGAGCGTGGATGCATCACTCACGTCGCCATGAACGGCGCAGGGCCGATCCACGACTACGAGCTGGCCCTTATCGGAGCCACCACGGAAAGTGTGGCGCGGTACATTCGCTCCGGACATTTTGGCTTGTGGAAAGAGACGGGTAGGATCAACGACATTGTCAGGGGCGGCGCGCAGCAGGGAATGGGGTATGGGGAGAGCCTGGGCCGGTACATCGCGGACAATGCGCTGCCACACTCCGACGTCAGCATCCTCGCAGCGGGGGCGAGACTGGGCATCCCCGTCACGGTTCACATCGGCATCGGGTATGACATCATTCACGAGCATCCCAACTGCGACGCCGCTGCGCTGGGGCAGGCATCGTATACTGACTTCCTGATCTTTGCCCATTCCGTGTCTCAATTGGAGGGAGGCGTCTTCCTGAATTTCGGCACCAGCGTCATGGGGCCGGAGGTCTATCTGAAAGCGCTCTCAATGGTTCGCAACGTGGCGCGGCAGGAGGGAAAAGAGGTTTGTCACTTTACCACAGCGGTGTTTGACTTGGTTGACCTCGGCGACGATCTGGAATCCGAGGCGCCGAAGTCCGACCCGCGCTATTACTATCGTCCCTTCAAGACGATACTTGTCCGCACCGTCGCGGACGGCGGGGAGAGCTACTATATCCGGGGAAACCATGCGGTAACGCTTCCCACGTTGCATCGGATGATTATCTCAAATGGATGACACACGACTTCGGGAAATCCTCGACGGTTTCGCGGCCACCCGAGTTCTCGTGGTTGGCGACTTCTTCCTTGACCAGTACCTGGTTCTCGACGCGGAGCTTACGGAAACGTCTATCGAGACGGCCCTGGATGCCTATCAAGTTGTTGAGAAGCGGTTGTTCCCCGGCGCGGCGGGGACGGTGACGTCGAATCTGAAAGCGTTGGGCGCAGGAACCGTGTCAGCGCTCGGAGCCATTGGGGTGGACGGCGAAGGCTTCGAGCTAAAGCGCGGCCTTCAACAGACGGGCGTCGATACAGGTCTGCTGATTGAGACGGAGGAGCGATTTACTTCCACGTACACAAAGCCGGTGCTGCGGGAATGCGACGTCGAACGTGAGCTTAATCGCATCGACATCAAGAACCGCTCCGCCCTCCCACGAAAAACTGAGAAACGCATTGTATCCTTCCTGCGGGAAGTGGCGCGGCAGGTTGATGCCGTCGTCGTTGCCGATCAGGTTCAGGAGCGGAACTGCGGGGTCATCACCGATACGGTTCGGGAAGAGCTCTCGCGACTTTCCCAGCAGTGCCGGGAGGTTGTGTTCATCGTCGACTCCCGCGTCCGCATCGGGGAATACACCAGCATGTGGATCAAACCGAATCAGCGCGAAGCATTCAGCGCGGCGCATGACACCGAAGCGGACAGCGTGACCATGAAAGAGACCGCCGCCGTCGGGCTGGACCTCGTCAAACGAAACGGACGCCCGGTGTTCGTGACTCTGGCAGAAGACGGCATTCTGGCCGTAACTGCCAATGCCGTGCACCATGTCCCGACGCTGCGACAGACCGGCACCATCGACATCGTAGGAGCGGGCGACAGCGTGATGGCAGGAATCACACTCGCGCTGTGCAGCGGCGCAACGCCGGAAGAAGCAGCAGTCGTCGGCAACCTCGTCGCTTCGATTACGGTACAGCAGATCGGCGTCACTGGAACAGCGACGCGTCAGGAAGTACTCCAACGGTTCCGAGCGACACACGAGCAATTCCAGCCCTTGTCTTTGAAGCATTGACCACCTCAAACCATGTCATTCCTCGGTATCGACAAAGGCGGCACACGGCACACCTTCGCGCTAACAACCGACAAGGGCGAAATCGTCCACCGCGTGCAGCATGAGACTGGCCGGGCCTGCGGCTCGTGCCAGATGGAGGACGCGCAGGCGGAGATCGAGGCGCTCCACGCCGTTGCATCGGAACTGGTGCAGGTGGCGGCGGATCGGAGGGCGCCGGTGCAATCCATCGGCATTAGTTTTGGCGGGCCAGTGAATGCGGAGACAGGCACAACTATCCTTTCTCATCACGTCTCCGGCTGGGAAGGCGTTCCGCTCCGTGATCTTTTTGAGGACTGGTTTGGCATTCGCACGCGCGTCGACAACGATGCCAACGTCGGGTGTCTCGGCGAGTGGCGATTCGGCGCGGGTCGAGGCTGCCGCGACTTGTTGTACGTCAACATCGGCACAGGGATCGGGGGAGGGATCATCGCGAACGGGCAACTCGTCCGTGGCGCAAACAACCTCGCTGGTGAAATCGGGCACACGATCATCGACTCGGACTCGGGAGTCCGCCCAGACGGCCCGCCGTGCACTTGTGGACGGCGAGGCTGCCTCGAGTCTTTCGCCAGCGGACCCGGCATCGAGCGTCGTTACCATGAACGTTTCGACCAACGGTTGACCTGCAGAGAGATATTCATCAACGCCATGGAGAACGACCGGGACGCCGCCGCCATTGTGGAGGAAGCCGCTCACTACCTGGCCCGCGGCATCGGAACAGCTGTGTCACTGCTGAACCCGGAGCTGGTAATTGTCGGGGGCGGAGTATCCGAAGCCGGGGACTCGCTATTCGCGCCGCTCTATCGCCTGCTCCAGCATTACGGATTCCCGCAGGCTGGCCCTGTCCGAGTGGTCCCCGCGCAACTGGGCTACGATGCGGGGATTATTGGCGCTGTCGCTCTGGCGATGGGCACGCGTCAATGACGCCCTGCAATACCCCTGACAATCAGCAACCTGGCCAAGCAAGAGAGATCGGACGCGCACTGGCAGAGTTATACTCGTTACGGGTGAAAACACCCCCTCACCCTGACCCTCTCCCCCGATGGGGGGAGGGCAGGGTGAGGGGGAAAGGTGGATTTTCATCCGTAACGAGTATATCGCACTGTCACCTGGACGGTCTGGCTGTTGTTTGCGGAGTTCGCCTCACCGGGCGATACCGTAACGGTCGCTGTGACGAGGTAATCCCCCGGAGTGGCATTTCGCGGAATGTCGAGACGCATGCCGCCCACGTGATTCTGGCCCGGGGCGAGCATGGGAACAGCCTGTGGCCGACCGAGAGGCTTGCCGTCAGACGTGAGGGTAACCGCAAGCCCACCCTCGGCGACGTTGCCGAGGTTGGTCACGGTGTACTGGAAGGCCACCGGACGACCGTGCTGGGCCGGATCGGGTGAGGCGACAAGGTTGACGACCGCTGCATCCCGCACGACGGAGGCCGCGTCGATGACCGTGAACCCCTCGGTCAGTTCGTCGAACTGACCATCGGGATTGATGACAACCACATTCCACTTGCCTGGCGCGGCCCCTGTCAGATTCATGTTGCCGGAGATGCTGTTGCCCAGCATGTTGCCGCTGACATTGGTGGCAGTAATGTCGGCCTGTCCCGTCCTCTCGAGGCGCACCACGGCCCCGCGCTTGAAGCTGCGTCCGGCAATCTGGACAGTCAGCTTTGCCTGATTGTTCAGCCCCGAAGTCGGTTTGACCGAGGTCACCGTGGGAGGCGCTTCCTGGCTCGCGGCAGTGGTGGCTCGCACGGCGTCGAGGATAGCGGTGCCCAGCGCGTCGGCAAACACCTTCACGATTGTTGTCTTCGTCGCTCCCGTTGTTACGCCGGCCCCGGCAGCCATTTGCACTTCGATGATCAGCGTTCCCCCCGGCGGTAGCTCAGGCGTTGTGTATCCCGGCCCGGTGATCGCCGCGGTGACGCCTGTTCCGGCGACCAGATACCTCAGCGTCCAACCCGCGTCAGGGGTCTCGTCGGCTTTGAGCGTGTAGGCGGTCGGCGTGTTGCCATCGTTCTCAACCTTCAGCTCGAAGGAAGATACCGGGTTTGTGGGACTGACTGTGAAGGTCTCCACCTGGTCACCCGAAGGCGTCGTCTGGTAGACGTTGTCGAGGGCGTAGTTCTCCACGGGTTCTGCCGTGCGCTTCACGAGCAGGTCGGGCCGATGGAGCGACGACGTGGCCGATACCGAGTCCTGTGCGGCCGCGTCCGAAGTCGAGAACCGAAGGCTGATGGTTACGCTCTTCAGACTGCGCGCTGCGACACCTGTATTGGGCGTCATACCCACCGTAATGACGCGGCTTTCTCCCGGTGCGATCTCCACCGCGGTGTAGCCTGCGACCGAAAGCATCTGCGAGGTGATGTCCTCAACGCCGGCGTGGTAAGTGATCGTCCATCCCTCTCCCTCTCCCTCGCCGGATCTGAGCACGAATTGCCGCGCCGTGTTCCCGTCGTTCTCCACCTTCACATCGAACAGCGATTCGGTGCCAGGGACGACGGGCTGAATGACAATCTGGTTGCCAACAGGTTTCTCCTGATACTCGTTGTCGATCGCATAAGCCGATTCGGGGTCCGCCGCTTTCTTGATGAGCAGATCGCCCTGCAGGTTGGCGATACGGATAATCCTTCTTATTTCGGGGTTACTCGTTCCTCCATCGCCGCGGGCGTCGCGTTGGTATTCAGGGTCACGACCAGCGGCGTGTTGCCATCGCCGCCGCCAGTGAAGGAACCCATAACAGTTCCGCCCACGGAGACCTGATTGCCGGTGACGGCAACCTGTCCCGAGGACTCGATGGCCAGTCGGTCGGTGTCTGTCCCACCCGCGGCTACTACGAACAAGAACCAGAAGTCAGAGTCGACGCGATGGGTATCGCGGTAGATAAGATAGGTGGCAGTGAGGTGGGGTTCGTCAGGGAAGAACCAGGCGCTTGAGGCACAGGTTCAGAACTCGGTGCAATGAAGGGGAAAGGGATGATTGCTGCGTTCGTCCGCACTCGACATCTCGGGGACCCAATTGTCGTCGTACCTCCTACCTCCGATGTCTTTACTGGATTGCACTTGAGACTACACACCCAAACGCAATCCCTCCGGCGGACCAACCCTCAGGCGGCATCAATTGGAAGAAGTGCAGGCTGTGGAGAGAATTGTGTCAACCCAAATCGACGGGAACGTCCTGCTATGCAGTGTGGTGGTCGAGAATGATGCTTCACTGTCGCCGTGCTTTGAGGCATCCGGCTTACGGGATGACTTTGTTTAATGGATACTCGATAATTCCCTGTGCGCCGGCGCGGCGAAGGGTGGGGATCAACTCTCGAACGGTCTTCTCGTCGATGATGGTCTCGACGGCAACCCATTGATCGTCGCTGAGGTTGGAGATGGTTGGGTTCTTCATCGCCGGGAGTATCTGCAAGACATTGTCGAGGTTGGTTCTCTCAACGTTCAGTTTCAGCCCCACCTTCTCTTCCGCCGCCAGGGCGCCTTCGAGCAACATGCAGATGTTCTCTATCTTGGCGCGCTTCCACTCGTCTTCCCATGCGGCCTTGTTGGCGATGAGCCGGGTGGTGGATTCGAGAATGGTCTCGATCACGCGGAGGTTGTTGGCGCGCAGGGATGAACCGGTCTCTGTCAACTCCGAAATCGCGTCGACCAGTTCCGGCACTTTCGCCTCGGTTGCTCCCCAGGAATATTCGACATGGGCCTCGACACCGTGCTCCTTGAGGAAGCTTCTTGTCACGTTCACCAGTTCGGTGGCGATTCGCTTCCCCTGAAGGTCTTGCACCGACTGAAAATCGGAGTCATTGTGCACGGCCAGCACCAGTCGCACTGGGCGGAGTCCCTGTTTGGCGTAGATGAGACTGGCGACCTCAACGACGTCGGCCCCATTCTCCATGATCCAGTCCTTGCCTGTGATGCCGCAGTCAAGCACGCCCTCCTGAACGTAACGCGCAATTTCCTGGGCGCGAATGAGAATCCCGTTCAGCTCCGGGTCGTCGATGTAAGGACTGTAGGACCGGTCGCCAACGCTGACGTTGAATCCCGCCTTTCGCATCATTCTCAGCGTAGCTTCCTGCAAACTGCCCTTCGGCAAGCCGATGCGCAATTGGTTACTCACATTCAACTCCTTGAGCGATTTAACTTTGATGGGTTGATCGTTGACGAAAACTGTGGCATTATAACAGACAGTCGTGGAATTCGGAAGAACAACTACGGTTGAGCTACTCATCATCGTTTAACTGAGTGGAACCTGCATCCCGTGTGAACGGTCTAAACAACCAAATTGCTGTTGAGGTGTCTCCATGAAAACATTCATCCTGTTTCTGCCCCTGTCACTCTGCGCATCGACCCTCGTTGCACAGAACCAGCAGAGCAGCGCATTGCCACTGCCAGACGGTGTCAATTCCGTTACGAGCTATGATCCTCAGAACTCGATCATTGCGGCATACACCGGCGAGGATGGAAGGCTGCACTACGAGGTCATTCCACTGAGGCACGTCTATTCCGGAGGCATCGCGCGAATTTTTGGAGGCGCCGTCATCCCGACTCAGTCGATGGTAACTCCAGTTCCACCCAACACCGGTGGATTGAACATGGGCACCAATGCGCCGTTTTTCTACACTCCCCGACCCGGAGGCGGCATGAGCAGTGGCGCCTACGGTGGGGGAGTGCCCAGTATCCGCTACCCCACTGCACCGGTGCAAGGCAACACCCAGCCCCTCAATCCCAGCCAACCGCGCAGATAGGTCGGTGTGGCAAGACGGAATTCGGGGCGACTTCCACCTGGGTGGCTCCGTTGCTGAATGCTCATCCGCGCCCGATCCAAGGATTCAACGAACGGAGTTAGCGATCTTCACCATCGTCTCGTAAGGAAGCCGGCCAATAGCAATGAAATGGTAACCACCTTCCTGCCACATGACGGTTCCACGCGGGCCACGACGTGGGTCGTGGTCATTGCCGCCGCCCTGTCGCTGAAAGAGAGAGATGTTGTCGACGCCATTGGTATAGCGAGTCCAGACAACTTGCTCGCCCCCTCGTTCCTGAATGGCTCCACTTTCCCACACGTAACCTTGGGGGAGGAAGGAGGGGGTCATTACCGGGAAAGGCGCGTTTTCGTTCAGCTCCGCCAGCGACTTGAGCGCTCTTCCTCCTCCCGGGGCCGGAGGACCGACCACGCGAGTTCCCGGGGGCGGAGTAAACCGGAAGGTGTTCTTGTCATACCGAGGGTGGAAGTCGATCCGCTCAAACCACATCGACTCCGTCGTGCCGGCAGCGGGATAGGTTTGCAGGGATTTCAGTTTCACAAATGTCGACGTATCGACCCAGAACTTCCGCGCCACACCGCCCGCGTTCGCGCACTTCAACTCGATCACGTACACGTCCCTTCCCGCCACGTGATCTTCGCCGTGGTAAAGTATCCGGAAATTGCGGCGCGCCAGTTCCTTACGATGCCCCAGTAGAAATCTCTTCCTCGCGGGGGAGTATTGAGGAATCTTGATTGCTTCCTTTCGGCTCGGGAAATAATGCCACCGGTTCTGTCCGTCAGCGACGATGAGCTCCCCTTTCAGGGAGGCAGGGAAAAGGTGCTCAACCCGCAACAGGTTGGGGGCCTGATGCATCACTCTGCGTCGCACCTTTCGCTCCGTGCCGCCTCGCACTATATAGGCGATCTGCTCCCCCGCAAAGGAGACCTCCGAATCTGCCATGTGCATGCGACGGAATATCTCCTCGGCAGGAGGCGCAGCCAGCGCCGAACCCGAAAGCAGGGCAACGCACACGCAAACCAGCAGTATCTGTTGCTTCCCCAACACGCTTATTGCCTTTCTACTTCACGACGTGGATCAGCATCAGTCCCGGGATTTGCCATCTCTTACCAGCGAGTCCGGTACCGCCAACTCAGGCATCGTCTGATCCCCAGCGTAGGCGGCGTGCTGTTCCACGCACTGCATCACGTACGCAGCGGAAGGCTGATAGTGCGTGAGACCAATCTCAACATTCTCTCGTTGTCCATGTGACCCAATGAACAGAAGAGCAGAGGCCACGGCAATTCCCACCCCGGCGGCTGCCAACCGGTGAGGCGGCCACGCCAACCAGTCAACCAGACCCGTCGCAATACGGTTACACATCGGTGACTTGTCAGGCAATCTGCATTCGAGCTTCATCCAGAAATCCTCTGAGACCTGCTGTGGCGGCAACTCCCCGAGTGTTTGGATGGCAACCTGCGTCGCCCGTAGTGTCCCGCGGCAGCTATCGCAGGCGCCAAGGTGTGTCTCCATGCCTGCTCGTTCTGGAGCCAGCAGACGCGCCTCGAGGTAATCATTGATCAATCTCTTAACCTGCTTGCATTTCATTTTTTATCCCTCCGTATGACAGCACTCTCGGTGTGTCTCACGGAACCGATTGCCTTTACTTTATTGGGATCCATGCATGATCAGCCGGGAACGACATACCCCTTGATGCGCCGCGCCAGTTCTGCGCGTGCGTTGAACAGCCTGGATTTCACGGTGCCCATCGGCACCCCCAAAGTTTGCGAGATCTCTTCGTAGCTCAAGCCCTGGATGTCGTAGAGCACTACCACCGCCCGGAGCTTCTCTGACATTCTTCCCAGTCCATCCTGCACAACTTGCTGCAATTCATCCCGAGCGACAGCGCGATAGGGGTCCGACAGCAAATCCGGGATGTCTCGGCCCGCTCCACTTCCCTCCTCACCATGATCGGCCAGAGGTTGATTTAGTGACGTTGCTTGCTGAACCTGCCGCTTCAGTTTGCGACCGCGATCCACACACAAATTCGTGGCAATGCGAAACAACCAAGTCTGAAAACTCGAGTCACCGCGGAAACGATGAATCCGCGTGTAAACCCTGAGGAATACTTCCTGGGTAATATCCTCCGCATCCTCAGGGTTGCTGATCATGCGGTAGACGAAGTTGTAGACTTTGTTCTGTCACAGCAAAGTGATAATGTCTGGTTTTAGCAAGATAGAAATGTCCGGTATCCTGAGGGTCTCGAAAGGAGGTCCTCGTGAAAGAAGAAAGGACATTTCAGTTGAGCAACAAAGAGA
>Ga0210056_1000182_pt1 | contig 46430 bp, 38 predicted proteins | sample CryGeyCG2014_080_2_FD_183965 | JGI IMG/M metagenome (GOLD analysis project Ga0210056, IMG submission 183965) | Groundwater microbial communities from aquifer - Crystal Geyser CG07_land_8/20/14_0.80 (SPAdes) (version 2) | ecosystem: Environmental > Aquatic > Deep subsurface > Groundwater | place...
GACGTGGGTCACTGCCTCCCGCTCCAGCAGGTCGATGAGCAGCCGGGAGTTCCCGCACCGGATCACGTGCGCGCCCATCATCAGGATCACCGGCGCTCCGCGCTCGCGCGCCGCCACGATCCGGTCGGCAACCGCCTCCAGGTGTGGGTGCTCGAAGGGCGGAATCTCCGAATCCAAGTGGTAGAACGACGCCAGATTCAGGTCGTGTGCGCGCTCCGACAGCGGTCTCAGAAGCAGGCGCGAACGGTCAAACTGGGCGTATGGCATCAGGCGCCGACGCCTCCCTCCGGGAATAGGTAACCAAGTAGAGCCTCGAGTTCGCGGTAGTCCGGAATGAGGAGGTCCGCTCCAGCGGCGGTCAGCCGGTTCCGCTTCCATTCGTCGAGTTCGCCGCGGTGTGCTTCGTCGGCGGCCACCCCGACGGCGAACCCGCCAACTTCCTTCGTGTTCTCGATCTCGACGTACCCGTCGCCGAAAGAGAGCAGCGTAGCCCCTGCCAGCCCGTGCGTCTCCAGGATGTTCTGAATCACTTTGGCTTTGGAGAAGTTCCCGTAGTCCTCCTGGGCGCCGTACACGCCGCCATTGAAGTAGCCGGTGACCTGCAGCAGCGCTGCTTCCTCGACCACGTACTTCTCGTCGGTGCCGCTGGCGAGGTAGAGGTCAAGCCCGCGGCTGCGGAGAGCTTCCAGCAGGTCCCGGGAACGCGGAAGCATCAGCGCTTCGGGCGAGAGCGAGCCGTCGGCAAGTCCTTCCCGGCGGTGGCGAATGCGCTCCATCAGCCGGTCATGGTACTGGCGTTTGTACTCCAGCGGGTCCTCTGGGGTGCCTCCGCGCAACCGAACCTCGTCGGTGAGCTGGATCATCTGGTAGACCGTCTGCTTGCCCGTGAGCCGAGCTACGAACTCCCGCACGTGGGCCGTCAGCTCGGCCTGGGGTTCGTCAGTGCCCAACCCGGCCAGCACCTCCACCATCATCGGGATCATCACGTCCTGCCAGCCGGCCCGGATGACAGACAGCGTGCCATCGAAGTCGAAGAGCACAGAGCGGAACTGACCGCGTGGGGATGAATCGCTGAGAACCTCGATGGTGGCGGCGGGCAGGTGGTAGCTCATGGGTATCGTTGGTGGCTGTTCCGTTGAGTCTGTCAGACCGGACCACTCACTGCCAGAAGTTTGCCGCGGCTCACGGAGCGCCTGTTGCGGCCGGCAGGAGCCGGCCTCCGGACGGCGAAAACAGCTTTGCCATCCAACTCAGTGCCCACGGAAGGGAGTTGTGCAGAAGTGAGATTAGCATTCATCGGAGCCGGCGGAAACAACAACGGACACATGAGCCGCACCAGCGGTCTTGAGGGCGTGGAGATCGTTGCCATCTGTGACGTGGTGGAGGAGAAGGCGAAGGAGACCGCCGCGAAGTACGGCGCCAGGGCCTACACGGACTATCACGAGCTGTACGACAAAGAAGAGGTGGAGGCTGTCTTCATCAGCATCCCGCCCTTCGCACACGAGGAGCAGGAGCTGATCGCCATCGAGCGCGGGATCCCGTTCTTCGTCGAGAAGCCCATGACCACCTCGATGGATCTCGCTCGCAAGGTGAGTGAAGGCGTGCAGCAAACGGGACTGGTCAGCGCGGTCGGCTTCCAGGACCGCTACTTGGACATCGCCGACAAGATGAAGGAGCTGCTTCAAGGGGAGCAGGTCGGCGTCATTCTCGGCTACTGGATGGGTGGCATGCCCGGCGTGATGTGGTGGCGGCAGAAGGCCCAGTCCGGCGGGCAGGCGGCGGAACAGACGATCCACACCTTCGACCAAGCGCGCAACCTCTTCGGCGAAGTGGAGTCCGTGTACGCGCTCGGTCGCAGAGGCATCATCCAGGGCGTCGAGAAGTACGACATCGAGGATGCTTCCGCCGTCAGCCTGTCGTTCAAGTCCGGGCTCATCGGCACGATCTACTCGGGCTGCTACCAGAAGGTGCGACACCGGGTCGGGCTGGAGATTCTGGGAGAGAACCTGTACATCGAGTACGCCGGTCGCTCCTCTCTCCTCGTCCAGCGAGCCGGCTGCGAGCCGAAGACCATCCAGAATTCGAACGACGCGTCGCTCGAGTGCGACCAAGTGTTCCTGCAGGCGGTCGCGAAGGGCGATCCCACGCTCGTCCGCTCGCCCTACCCCGACGCGGCCAAGAGCCTCGAGATCGTCCTCGCAGCCAATGAGTCCATGGAGACCGGGCAGCCCGTGAAGCTCACGCTGGCCTGACGCCACGGGTCCCCCGTTCGGCAGCCGCGAGGTCCCTTCCCGCAGAGGGACCTCGCGGCGACGCCAGCGCGCGGTCAAGCAAAGCGTTCCGGCGCTCTGACAGGCCAGCCGGGCAATGGCCCCCGGGGCGCCCAATGGCAGCCACCACCGCCGTGGCACCCGACACGTGACACGCGACACCGACTCCCACACCCGAAGAGCGGGCATTCGGCCTCCCGTCGGCTCGCTTGACACCCTCTTTTCCCACCGATATAATGCGCACATCCCCTTCGAAAGAGGTCGTTTCTCCATGAAGCACGCTACTCGGCTCGTCGCGTCCGGGCTGCTCCTGGTTGCGCTGGTCTGGCTCACCGGTTGCGAGCAGGTTTCGGTCGACACCCAGGTACGCCCGAGCGGGAAGATCATCCGAGAGGTCGTTGTCACCGCGCCCAAAGAGGAAGCGCAGACGGTCCGCCGGATCCTCGAGCCGCTCCTGCGCGAGAAGGGCTTCCGCTACATCCGGACAATCAACGACGCGGTGGTGCGCTTCCGCTGCAAGGTGGATGTCACCCGGAACCGAGCGATCTTCCAGGCTGAATTCGGGCGGAACACGCCGCCTCTCTGCCCGGTGGGCAAGTACACGTACAAGGAGACCATTTCGCTGGCGGACTACCTGCAGAGCGAGCAGGTCAAGCTGGTTGCCGCAAATACCGAGATTGTCTACCGCGTGCTGATGCCCGGGCACATCGTGCCCGACAAGTGCACCTCGAAGAACATCCACCAGTCTGACAAGCTGTTCAACACGTACTCGTCAGCAACCTGGGAAGCGAAGCTCGACGAGACGGTCAACATCGAAGTGACTTCCCGGGGGCGCCGCAACTTCGTCATTCTGTTCTGGCTGATCATTCTCGGCGCTCTGCTGTACGTGTTCCGCAACGTTCCGGGCGGCATGCGGGTGCGGCGTGCTGCCGGAGCCGAGAAGCGCCGCCAGGCCAGGGAAAAGAAGGCACGACGGCAGGCGGAGAACGAGTTGCGCAAGGCTGAAGAGGCGAGGGAGAAGGAAGAGCGTCAGCTCGCCCGGGAGCGCGCCAGAGAGGGCAAGCGGAAAGCAAAGAAAAAGGGCCGCGCGGAGGAACCGAAGGAAGAGGCGGCGCTTCAGCCGGTCGAGGAACCGGAAGCCGCTCCCGAGCCGTCTTCCGCCCCTGCCGCGTCGGAGGGTCCCGAGCCGCCTCTGCCAGCGGGTTCCGGGCGCATCGAGGAACCGGACGACGCTGTCGCGTCCGCCCCCTCCACACCAGAAGAGGAACCGGCCGTGCCTCTGGGCTACACAGTCACAAGCCGTGAGGCTGAGCCACCGGAAGAACCGGAACCGGCCGAGGCCCAAGCCCAACCCGAGGCGCCGAAACGACGGGGATTGTTTGGTCGGCGGCGCGGGCCGGCGTCCTGATCGGGGCGACGCCGCGGACGGCGTCAGGCAGGAGGCGGAGTGCCGGGATGTCCTGCCGAGGCGGGGCTGTCCGTCTGCAGTGCGGTCAGGCGCACACGCTAGCGCGAGCGGTAGAGAACCATGTCCACCAACCCGAATGCGCCCCCACCCTCTGCTCTGGAGCGCGGCTCGCGAGGGAAGCCAGGCGGGCTCAAGGCGCTGCCCAACGCAGCCGTCTTCGTCTCGGTGACGATCCTCGTGTTCGCAACCCGAGTTCCCTTTCTGAGCGCCGGGTACGGCAACGACATCGACGCCTGGGGCGTGGCGAACACGGCTCGGCACATCGCCACCACCCACCACTACGCCACGTCCCGGTTTCCCGGGTACCCAGTCCAAGAATTCATCTGCTCCCTGATCTGGCGCGGCGGTCCCTCGGTTCTGAACGGTGCTACTGCCATTCTGGGTGCGATGGGCGTCGCCTTCTTCGCTCTCTCGATCAGGACGCTCGGCAGTTCGGATGTCCTCCTGGGGAGCCTCGCGTTGGCGCTCACACCAGTTGTATACATTAACAGCACCAACTCGCTTGACTACGTCTGGGCGATGGCGTTCACCCTCGCCAGCCTCCACTTTGTGCTCTCCCGACGACTGATGGCCGCGGGTGTCCTGCTGGGACTGGCGATCGGCTGCAGAATCACGTCCGGCGCCATGCTCCTGCCCCTATCCGTGATGCTTTACAGCCCCGTGCAGAAGCGCCGAAGCGCGAGAGACGCGTTGCTCTTCGCAGCCTTCACCATCGCAACGGGCACAGTTGCCTTCTCCCCAGTCATCTTCACGTGGGGGACGCGCTTTCTGACGTTCTACTTCACGGGGTATCCCAACATGCCCACAGTCCTCCGCCGGGCCACCCTGGACGTCTGGGGCATCGTAGGACTGGTGGCCATCCTCGCCGCTATCGCGTTGAGCTGGCTGTGGCGCGGGGCCGGAGAGAGGACCACCTCCATACCCGGATCGACACCCAGGTCATACACCGTCGCCTGGATCCTGACAGTGCTTCTCTATGTGATGGCATTTGTGAGGCTACCGTACGAGCCCGGATACCTCGTCCCCATGGTTCCTTTCATCATTCTGCTATTGGGCCGGAGAGTGAGGCGGCGTGCATTCCAGTTTGCCTGCGCCGGAGTTCTCGTGTCGTCCTTCGTGGGCATCGGCAAGGCGGGCGTCGAATGGGGTCCCATCTTCCAGGACTACGGTGCTCGGTTGAGCGAGTTGAGATACGTCGACTCGGTGGCAGCCGCAGCCAGCTCGCTGCAGCACCGGGCCTTCGTGGTCTCCGGCCACTGGATGCCGATGCTCCAGGCGCAGTCCATGACCGAGCGGTCAGCAGGAGTGAAGTACGTCTACTATGCAGATGAGCCCCAGCTTCGCCGCCACCTTGCACACGGGGCCAGGATCTACTACCTGCGCGGCCAAGAGCAGTCCAACCTGGCAGCCACAGGTCTGGATGTCCGGAAGGTGGGGGCGCAACCCCTGCCGGTGCAGTGACTGACCTGCCCCCTGCCAGTGGCCTTCCGCCGCTGCCGCACCCGCGGGCCCCAAGCCGCCCCCGCCGGCCGACTCCGGAGAGCCGGAAGACGCCGTCGCGTCCGTACCCGAGGAAGAACCGGTCGTGCCCCTGGGCTATACAGTCACGAGCCGTGAGGCTGAGCCACCGGAAGAACCGGCCGAGGCCCAACCCCAACCAGAGGCGCCGAAACGACGGGGGTTGTTTGGTCGGCGGCGCGGGCCGGCGTCCTGATCGGGGCAACGCCGCGGACGGCGTCAGGCAGGAGGCCGAGGCGCCGCACGTTCAGGTAAACGACCGCGACAAACGCCAGGCCGACGACCAGCTCTTGGACCTCGTCAAAGTTCCCCTTGTCCGGCAGGACATTCCACAGGATGGGCGCCAGCCGGCCGTCATTGGCGGATAGCGCGGCGAACACGGGCAGGAAGACGTAGTGGGGAAGCACCCAGTGGACAGCGCGGAGCCACGCCGGCGGCCGAGGGGACACGGTGAGGATCGCCGCGCCTCCGATGACCAGCGCCACCAACGACGCCGCGTATCCGAGGTAGATGGTAACAACCTCCTGCACGCCTCGCAGGTTGTGGAGGCTCACCTCGCCCTGGATGTTGTTCTCCCGCAGTCCCTGGCCGAAGGACAATGATCGACTGCCCCACGAGGCCTCTTCGCCGGCGACGAGCACGCCCCCCAAGAGCAACACGACGTAGAATGCTGCCAGTGCTTGCCGCTTGGCCCTGAGCAACCGCGCGGCAGCCAGCGCCGCCATCAGCGTACCACCCAGGAACCCGGCCGCCGTCAGCCATTCAGCGATGCCGTCCTCTTCCGCGAAGATCCGGGCATTCGGAAAGTCCACGAACTGCCACAGGAGATACCCCGACATCGCAACCACGGGCAAGACAAACACAAACACAACGGAGCCGGCGCCGAGGTGGAGGTCGCCGGCAGCCTGCCCCGTTAGATGACGAAGATGGCAACGCCCCCGACGCGTGGTCGCCAGGAAGTACACCAAGCACAGCGACACCGGCACCACGTTCACCTGATCCAACAGGATCTTGCCGGCGGCCTCCTGCGCCGGGAACGCCGGCCCACCGTCGCGCCCGAGGGCTTGGACCAGTAGCCACGGGAGGGTGTAGAGCGCGCAGGTCGCGTAGCTGAGGAGGGCGACTGCGGCGAGAGACAGCCTTCGCCGGGAGGCGACACGGGCCAGCAGCCAGCCGTACACCAAGGCAAATCCCGCGAGACCCGCGAGGTACAGCCAATCGGCGACGGACGGCGCGTGGAACCTTGTGGGAACGGCATAGATGAGCGCCCGGGCGCCGCAGCATGCCGCCACCACCAAGCAGGCAATGACCAGCCCACCGGCGGGGAGCACCGCTGCCTCTGTCGGCTGTTCAGCGCTCACAGCCGCCCCCTCTCGGCTGTCCACGAACGGGAGACGAGCAGCCGCGATGCCGCTCACGGCGAGGGGCGACTGCGTCGCGGACCGCCTGCGCCACGTCGACGACGAGCCGAGGCGCTCGGAGTCCGGCCATTCCCTGTGGAGTCCCTCTGCCACGGGACGCGATGGGTGTACCATGCAGCCTCAGTCCTTCCTGAGTACCCGACGGATCAGGTCCAGCCCGAACAGGTAGTCGATCACGTCCCGAGCCTGGAGGCGGTCTCGGTGCCGGGGGATGAAGAGAATGTCACCGTCCTGCAGCCCCACCTCCTGCGAGAGATCCCCGCGGGTGACGCGCGCTCCCAGGTCCACCTTGATGACCTCCGGCCGCTGTCGCACGACGAAGGAGCGGCCGAGATCCGGATCCTTCTCGAGCCCGCCGGCACGGTCGATGGCATCCAGGATCCCGTCCTCCGGAGCCAGTCGGTAGCTCCCCGGCGCGTGGACCTCGCCGAAAACGAAGAGGCGACGGGAGTAGCGGGGGATCGTGATCACATCGTCCGGCTGGAGGACAACGTTCGCCTCGACGTTCCCCTTCTCGAGCAGCGCGTCGAGCGCCAGAGGCACAACCACCCCGTCGCGTCGCGTCAGGGTGGCGGCGGCCGGGTCGGCGTCCTCAAGGATCCGCCCGGCCTGCGGGATCACACTGAGGACCCGCTGTCCCGGCAGCAGCAGGTAGGATCCCGGCTTCTCAACACGCCCGACCACCGAGACGACACTCCGCAGTTCGGGGATGTACAGCGTGTCGCCGGGATGCACCAACCGGGAGGACTCACGAGAGGGACTCGCGAGCAACGCCTCAACATCGACCTTGCGGCTGGTGCCGTCCTCGCCGGTGTGCACCACGTGCGATAGGTCGGCGTGCTCTCCCCCGCCCCCGGCAGCAGCCAGGGCCTCCGCGTAGGTGAGCGGCGTCAGGGCAGGGAAGTTCCCCGGCTCCCTGACGACACCGGCGATGGTCACGCGGCCTCTCCGAAACGGCACGAAGAGCGAATCCCCGGGGCGCAACAGCACGTTGCGCGCCAGTTCGCCCTCGCGGTAGAGCTTCTCCAGCTCCACCTTCTCAACGGTGCCGTCACTGCGGGTGAGGGTGGCATTGGCGAGATCGGCGTCCTCGGTCGTTCCTTGCGCGCGGGTGACCGCCGCGAGCACGGCGATCTCGTCTTCCACCTCCAACAGACCCGGCGCTTGCACGCTCCCCAGCACCGCGACTGTCCGCAGTTCTCTTGTCGGCACCACCACCACGTCCCCCGCCTGCAGGACAGGGGCCGGCGGCTGGTCCGCTGCCAAGGCGCCCTTCTCCGCCGCGGCAACATCCACCGTCGCGACGCGAGCGGCTGCCCGAAGCACCGACACGCCTGTCCGGTCGGCGGCAGCCGAGATGCGTCGGGCCACTGTCGTGGCATACGACCGTGTCGCACGCCGCGACCAGGCTGGCGAGTTGGGGCAGATCCGTTCTGCCGACGACGGAGACGGCCGGAACGCGCATCCGCTGTCTGACGTTGTCGACCACGGCCGCTTCGTCACGGGAGCCGAAGAACAGGACATGCGCATTCAGCCGCTGTGCGGCGTGATCCGCCACCGCGGCCATCCGGTCGGGCAGCCAACGTCGCGAGACCCACTTGGCGGCGGGGTGAACCCCAAGCAGGGGCCGGCAGTCCGTGAGCCTATTCTCGCGGATGAACCGCTCGGCGAAGGCGACGTCGTCGCCCGCAAGCCGGAGGGCAAGCTTGGGGGAGGCAGGGCGCCAAGCAACGACTGCCGCCAACGCCAGGTACCGTTCGGTCTCATGACAGGGATCGGGGGCCGGTCGCACCGGCAGATCCAACAGCGCCGGACCGACGCGCCCGAGGGCTTGGAACGGCTGCGAACGCAAGCCGACTGGCCCGGGAACGAGCATCCTTCGCCAGCCGCCAGGTTGCTGGAGGGATCGGAGGAGACGTTCACCCTCAACCGGCTCGACCTCCCGGAGTCGTTGCGGCGCTGCCTCGCCACCACGAACCTCTTCCAGAGCGCCCTCTCTGGGACTCGCTCTCGCACCCACCGAGTGACCCATTGGCAGGACGGGAGGGTGACCCTCCGCTGGGCCGCTGCCGCCGCGCTGGTCACGGAATCCAACCCCCGTCGCATCGCGGGTCTCTGGATGCTTCGAGCCAGACTCGACGAAGGCAGTTCAGAGAGAAAGGAGGTGGCCATCGCCGCGCGGCGAATTTACAGGGGAGCTGCCGCCAACTTCCCACTAAGATAGGGACACCATCTATGGCTCGCGAGACCCGCTTCACACTCGGTTGGTTAGGAATACGACCCGCCTGGATCATCCTGTTGGTTGGGATAGCCGTCTACACGGTCGCCCTGTCGCACGCGTCCATCCAGCGGGTCGCCAACTTCGAGACCGGTGTGACGGACCTGGGCCACCTTGACAACCACATGTGGCGAATGAGTCAGGGCCGGTGGATCAACACCTACAACACCACCGTCATGTACAACGGTGCTGGTCACACCAGCTTGATTCTCTACGCCCTGGCGCCGCTCTACTGGATGGGTTTCGGGCTCAAGGGGGCCCTGGCTGTCCAGTCGCTGATCCTCGCCCTCGGGAGCGTGCCACTGTACCTGCTGGCGGTGCGGCTGTTGCGCCGCGAGGGGCCGGCACTGGTGCTGGCGCTGGTCTATCTGACCTACGCGCCGCTGCACTTCGCAAACTTGGACGACTTCCACCCCGAGGTGTTCGGGACGACGGCGATGCTTTTCGCGGCCTACTTCATGGAGCAGCGGAGAGAGCGTCTCACCCTCGTCATGGCGGGGCTCAGCCTGATGTGCAAAGAGACGTACGCCTTCTCGCTGATCGGGCTCAGCCTCTTGAGTCTGACTCGGCGTGAGTTCCGACTGGCTGGGGCGCTCGTCGGCCTCGCCCTGCTCTGGTGGTTCCCGATTCAGTCGGCGGTCAGCGGCGCCCACTACGGCACCGCGGGGAAGCCGAACTGGGGCAGCGCCTATGCCGGTGACATGGGAGACACCGCCGGCCAAGTGCTCGTGTACGTCCTCCGGCGGCCCTGGCACCTCTGGGCCCGGTTTGCGGAGCCGCAGAGCCTGCTGTATATGGCGCAGTTGCTGGCTCCGGTGGCGGCGCTCTGCCTGCTGTGCCCACGATGGTTGCTGCCGGCGCTGCCCGCCCTGGCCTTCAATGTGCTTTCTGAGTGGTTGCCCACCCGGATGATCGTCTTCCGGTACACCGCGCCCATCACTCCGTTCATCTGGCTGGCCACCGTCCAGGCAGCGGGTCGGGTCGCCCGGTGGTCGCTGAGGCGGAGCGCCGGGCCGGGAGAGGCGGCGTCCGCCCCCCGTCGCGTCGGAGCGGTGTCATGCTGGGTAGTGCCAACCTTGGTTCTGGTCGTCGCCGGCGTAGTGCATCTCGGCCGCCCGGCGGCGTACAACGAGAGACAGCTATCGCGGGCCGCCAACGCAGCCCATAGCGAGGCGATGAAACGAGCTGTGGCGCTGGTGCCGGATGACGCGTCGGTCTCGGCCCAGTACTACTTCGTGCCCCACCTCTCGACCCGCGACCGAGTCTACTGGTTCCCGATGCCGTTCTGGCGCTACCAGGTCGAAAACCCGGAGTACATGTATCAGTTGGCCCCACTCGACGCGGCCCTGGTGCGTGAACGCCTTAGGCAGGAGCAGGTGCAGTACGTCCTCGTCGATGGGAGGGGGTTCCCCGACACCAGCCAGTTGAGGGCGCCGTACGACGCTCCGATGTCTGGTGAGGCCCTGCGCCAGGCGGTTGAACTGGTTCGCACCAGCGACCTCTATGACGAGGTGTTCGCGGAGGACGGGGTCGCGGTCTTCCGGCTGAGAGCGTCTTAGGTATAACGGGGACGTGCCTGTCGGCGGGGCCGAAGAGGCGTTCCCCTACGACGGGGCGTATGAGCGTGAGGAATCCATCCTGTCGCGTACGCGCATCCTGAGAGACAAGCCGCTACGAGACCTGCGCGTCCTTCTCCTCGATTCGCCGAAGCGGCTTGGCTGGGACCCCGCCGACCAGGTACCCCGCGGGCACATCTTGGGTCACCACACTCCCAGCGGCGATGAATGACCGTGGTCCTACCGTCACCCCCGCGAGCAACGTGGCGTTAGCACCCACAAAGCAGCCGTGCTCGAGACGGACTGGAGCCGACATGGCGGGGAAGTACTCCTGCAGCGGGTGATCGGCATAGCCGACGTTGAGATGCGTCAGCACCGTCACGCGTTCCGCCAGCGTTACCTGGTCCGCCAGGATCACTTCGTCGGCCAGGTCGATCATGCACTCGTCGCCGATGAAACAGTTGTCGCCAAGACGCAGCCCGCCGAAGCCCCTCCGGTAGCAGTTGAAGAATCGCACGTCATGCAGCACAACGCCCCTGCCGATCCTGGCACCCAGCAGACGCAGGAAGGCGGCTCGGCATGGCGGCAACACGGCTAGGCGGAACACGGCCATGGCGACGGCCATGACGGCGAACCGGAGCACCCTCCAAAACCCGATCTCGGTCAGTGCGCGCATCGCGGTGCTGTCGTTCTCCTCCGTCCTGTCCGTCAGTCGAGCCGGGTGGCCGTCGACTCTCGCGAAGGGGGCTGCGAGGGAGCGGACGCAGCGGGCGGTTCCGTCGCTTCGGTCACATCGCGGCCCTCCGCGTTCCGCTGGGGACGCAGTGCCTGCAGCGTGCCGCGGAACCGCCAGAGCTTCCTGAGGTAGTCCACGGTATCTCGAAGGACGTTGACCGAGGAGTCCTTGTCGAACCGGCGGATGAACAGGCACGGGATTTCCACGATCCGGTATCCTCGCAGGTGTGCCCGGGCCATCACCTCGGTGTCCCAGAACCACCCTGTGTCTTCGATCTCGTCCAGCACAGGCATGAGTCGAGCGCGGCGGAAGAACTTGAAGCCCGTCTCCGTATCCTCGAAAGGTATCCCCAACAGCTTCCGCATGAGCCCGGCGTATCCGCGACTGAACAGATGTCGGGCAAGAGACCGGAGGCTGAGTTTGTAGATGCGCAGGGCAGTTGCGACGTCGTGCCCGTTTCGCACGGCAAGCACGCACGCGGGAATGTAGCGCGCCTGGACTTCGAGATCGATGTCAAGGTAACCTACAACTTCGCCGTGAGCCGCTCGGAAGCCGTCGGCTACCGTCCCGCCGCGACCGATATTCTGCTCATGGAAGATCCTGCGGAGGCTCTTGTCGGGGTAGCGGGCAAGGATCGAGTCGATGATCTCGCGAGTGCGATCCTGACTGCAGTCATCGACGAAGATCACTTCATACGAGAATCTCGTCGCGTCCAGCACTTCAAACACCTGGGCGACGCTGTCCGCGAGAATGGGTTCTTCGTTGTAGCAAGCGACAATCAGGCTGAGATCGCAAGCAGTACAGGACATTCGTTCCTAACCTGTCACAGACTTGTTCCATGGTACGCCCAAGCGGCTCTATCTGATCCTGCCTCGTTCCGAGGCGGACGGGTGGTATTACCGGCGTCCGGCTCCCGCACTCGCCGGGCGGCAGCCCCGAACTGCCGGACCTAAGCGTACGGCCTCTGTCAAAGGAATGCAAGGGCACCCGGGTCCGCGGATCATGCCGGCCTGCGGCTACGCCGCCACCAGTTCACGGAGCGCGTCGGTGACCCGGTCCACCTGGGCGTCCGTCATCTCGGCGTGGATCGGCAACCGAACCAGAGTCCGGCTGACGCGATCTGTCACCGGCAACTCCACGCCTGCGCCAGCGGCCAGAGTAATCCCCTGAGGCGAGGAGTGAAGGGGGACGAAATGGAATGCCGCGCCGATCCCGCGCGCCCGCAACCCGTCGATGACGCGATTGCGGCCTTCTTCGCTCCTCAAGCGCACAAAGAACAGGTGCCCGTTTGGCTCACACTCGGGCGGGACGGTCGGCAGGCGGAGTAGACCCTCCTCGGCCAGCGGTCGCAGGCGGGCTTGGTAGGCAGCGAAGAGTTGGCGGCGGCGCTCCGTGATAGCGTCGAGCTTCGCCAACTGGGCCTCCAGGATGGCGGCACACACCTCGGACAGGACGTAGCTGCTGCCGACCAGTCGCCACGTGTACTTGTCCACCTCGCCCCGCATGAAGGCCGCCCTGTCGGTGCCCTTCTCCCGCATGATCTCGGCTCTGCGAGCCAGGTGGTCGTCATTAGTCAGAAACGCTCCTCCCTCCCCGCAGGTGATGTTCTTCGTGTCATGGAAGCTGTAACATCCGGCCTCGCCCAGCGTTCCGAGCCAGCGGCCTCGATACTTGGCACCCACGGCGTGGGCCGCGTCTTCGATGACGGCCAATCCGTAGGCGTCGCCAAGCTCACGAATGCGACCCATGTCGCAGGCGATGCCTCCATAGTGGACGACCATGATCGCTTTTGTGCGAGGGGTGATCCGCGCGGCGACTTCCTTGGGGTGGACGTTGAGCGTCTCGTCGTCGATGTCGCAAAAGACCGGTCGGGCGCCCTGGCGAGCGATCGCGTTGGCGCAGGAAACGAAGGTGAAGCTTGGGCAGATCACCTCGTCGCCCGGCGCGACCTCCAGCGCCATGAGGGCGAGTTCCAGCGCGTGAGTGCACGAGGTCGTGAGCAGAGCGTGTCGGCACTCGAAACGGCGCCGCAGCTCGGACTCAACGCGCCTGCCGGTCTCACCGTCGCCTGACAGCTTGCCGGACCTGAGCGCGATCCCGACCGCGGCCACTTCCTCAGGGCCGATAGACGGCTTGTGTAGTGGGAGGTCAGGAATCATCATTGCTGGCGAGTGGGCGTTTGAGCCAGACCATTATATCTCCTAATGAGAATGGTCGAGTGCAAGGCCGAACAGCGGACAAGCAGCGGGCAGCCGCCAATCGGCATGGGTGAAGACATAAGGCCTCGCCGCGCGGTTGCCCAGCGGCCGGGCATGTCACTTGGGCAGTCGTACTACCAGAACCCGATCTTGCGCGCCTGACGCGACGTGTGGCGCAGGATGCCGAGCATCCCCCATAGATCGTGGAACCGAGTCACCACCGGCTGGCGCAAGCCGGCAACCTCGAGGGTCGCAGGCAGGCCGTTGATCATAGGGTGGCGTTCGTACAAGGCTGTCTGGTACTCCAGGTGGACAATGTCGCAGTCGCTGGCTGACACGGCAGCGACCACAGGGCCCGGGCGTCGCCACGACTCAATGAGCGGACGCACCTCCAGCCTCGGTTCACCGGTAGCCGAGGCAGCACCGGCTGCGGTGCTCTCGTTGCGCGACGTGACCACGGACACCTCGTGCCCCAAGCGGCAAAGGTGGTGGGAGAGGTGCCAGACCTGGTCGGCGATCCCGCACCGCATGGTTGGGAAGCTACCGGAAATCATGCAGATTCTCATAGCGTAGCGCGCAAAGCGGCGGCACTGTGTCTCCCGATCCGGTCGTCAGTCAGCCATGATCGAGGGACGCCGGTTCCGCGATTGTACCCCTGCTTCGCCGCGGCCGGCCGTCAGCTTTGGCGGAGAACCGCCTCGTACACCGCCTTCAGCAGCCCGTAGTGGCGCTCCTCAGTGAACTGGGCGCGGCACTGCGCCAGCCCGGCTCGCCCCATCTCCCGGCGCCGCTCAGGCGACGCCAACAGGTCCTCGATAGCCGCCGTCAGACCGGTCAACTCGCCCGGCGGCACCAGCAGCCCCGTCTCGCCATGGGACAGCCACTCCGATATCCCGCCCACGTCAAATGCCACCACCGGTTTGCCGTGTGCCATTGCCTCGACTCCAACCATGCCGAATGGCTCGGGCCAGAGCGAAGGCACCACCACGAGGTCGGCCGCCGCGTAACAGGCTGACAGTGAGGCGCCCTCGCGGAACCCCTCGAGCCGGACGCGGGCCGACACGCCGAGCCGTCGAACGCACTGCCGCACCGCCTCGGCGTCGGGGCCTTCGCCCGCGATAACCAACTGCCACGCCCCTCGGCTCGCCGCGAGGGCCTCGACAAGGAGTTCCCACCCCTTCGGCCGAACCAGCCGCCCCACAAACAGGACGGTTCGGGGGCTAGGCGTCAGCGCCGGCACCAAGTCACCTGTCGGCAGGCAGGCAGGGAACAGCGACACCAACTCGAGCCGATTCCGCGGAACGCCGTTGAGGCACAATTCACTCCGCATGTGCTCACTGCAGACGATCAGCCGGGCGAACTCTCGGGCGTCGCGCAGATTCCTCCCGCACTCTCGGTACCTGGAGAGCAGCCGGGCGGGGTGCCTGGTGGCGCACTGCTCGCGATACGCGTTGGCCAGGCAACGCGGGCCAAAGGCGAGCGGGCAACACTTCCCGATCCGCCAGAACGTCTTGCTTTCGCCCGGACACAGGAACGACTGCGAGTGCACCGTCCGGACTGTCGGGACCCTCCGGCACACCGCCCGCAGCAGCTCCGGATCGCCACCGCCGTGGACGTGCACGAGGTCGGGGCACTCCTGGGCCAGAGCCTTCAGCACTTTCTCAGCGCGCTCGCGGGGCGACTCCGAGTCCGGGATCAGGTAGGTCGGCCGCTCACTCCCGAACGACCGCTCATTCTGCACGCTGTAGACGACCGCAGTCCGGTGCCCCTCCGCTTCCAGGTGGCGGCACTCCGACAGCAGCACCTGCTCTGCCCCCCCGACGGGCGCGTAGTGCTCGTTGAGGAAGAGCACCTTCACGGCGTCAACCCAACTCCCGGTACGCGGCCAGACAGCGCTCGGCCGTTCGGTCCCAGGTGAACTGCTCAAGGACGCGAAGTCGTGCTCGCCGGCCCAAGCGCGCTGCCAAATCGGGCGCCTCCAAGAGGCGCAGTACCGCTTCACACAACGCCGGTTCGTCGTTCTCGGGGACGACAAGGCCGGTGACCTCATGCTGCACCACTTCGGGCATTCCACCGACGGCTGTGCACACGACCGGTGTGCCGCAAGCCATGGCCTCGATCAGAGCCAGCCCGAGCAGTTCCGGCACTGCGTGATGCCGGCCGCTGCAATCTGTGTGGACGGACGGAAGCACAACGACGCTCGCGGTCTGGTACAGCCGCAGGATCGCCCGGTCGTCGGCCTCCAACAGGAACGTCACCGCCTTGCCCCGAGCCAGCCGTTGCAGCAGTGCAAAGTAGGCTGGGTCGTGTGGGCGGCCGGCAACGGTTAGTGGGACATCCGCCGGCAGGCAGCGGATCAGCCGGTCCACCCCCTTGTGCGGCAGGAGGCGACCGACGAACGCGACCCGCCGTTCTTGGGAACCGCTCCCGGGTTGGTACAGACTGGTGTCTACCCCTCCGTAGACCACCGAGGCGCGCCGGAAATGGTCGCGGCTGTAGTCGGCAGCGAACTGCGAGAGCGCAAGATGGCCGTTGGAGAACCGCCCAGTGCCCGGCAGCCCCACCCGGCCGGCATAGGTCGACAAGCAGGTCCCCCCACCGCCCACGTCTGTGCAGTAGACCGACCGGCCGGCAAGCCGCCCACACAGGATGCTGAAGTCGACCAGGAGCTTGTGGTAGCCGATGCAATGCAGGAGGTCGCACCGCAGGGCGTCGCGCAGAAACTCAGGCGACCAGGGGTTCGTTTCGTCGCCACGAATCCCGCCGCGGCCGAAGTGAGTCTCTACAGTCAGTTGCCCGACCCGGAGCCGTTGCCGCCGAGACCCCGCGACGATCAGTCGCGTGTCGAGGCGTTTTGACAAGGCGCGGGCCAACTCGAACGCGTACCGTTCGCCGCCGCCCACCACAAGGCCGGAACGGAATACTCCTGGGGTGAGAATCGCGAGTGTCATGGGCTCGATGGGTCGGTCAGGCCGGCGTCGTCAGTCGCCGTCCGGGAACCTGCTCTCAGTGACGTCTTCAGGCCGTTCCAGCCGGTAGTCGGCGGGGGAGGGATGCCTGCGGCCGTGGTACTTCCCCCCCATCACGGCCGCGCGCGAGCAGGAGTACCCTCGCAGGAGGGCGGCCGCCGCTTCCTTCAGGGGGGTGACCAACCACTCGCCCAGTACCTCGCGTGGGCCGTAGCGGGGCATCTCCAGGAAAGCGGCCAAGCCGGCGTATTCGCGTCGACTGCGCCGGTACTGCTGAGGCAGCGTTTCGTGGTGCTCATGGATCACCGAGCACTGTTCGTCCCAGATGAGTGCATAGCCTCGCTTCATCCAGAACCAACCCCATTCGCAGTCTTCGCACCCGGTTAGCTTCTCATCGAATCGGTGCTCACGCCAGAGCTCCGCCTTGACGGCCCCCGCCGCATTGTTCAGCCCCCACAGCGGCGCCTCTTTGTAGTTAGCGGCCTCGATCCGGACCACGCGGGTCCGCCGTGAAGCCGGGCTGTCACCGGGCAGGAACCCGCCTCCGGTGCTCGCGGCGACATCCGGCGCGCGGAGATGGGAGAGCAGGCGCTCCAGCCAGCCCTCGCACCACGGAATCGCGTGCCCGCTGAGTGACACCAGGTAGGTGCCACGCGCCCGTTCGTAGCCATAGTTGAGCGCACGGCCGAAGGTGAACGACCCCGGGTCCAGGCGGAGAATCGTCGCTCCGAACTGCTCAGCAATGGCCACAGTGCCATCCTTGGAGCCGGAGTCCACCAAGAGCACCTCGAAGTCCTGGTACGTCTGGCCCTGAAGGGCGCGCAGCACGTCCCCGAGCTTTGCTTCCTCGTTCAGAGTGCGGATGACGATGGAGGTTTGGGGAGCCGCTGCCATGGAGTCAATCGGGGGCCTTCCGGGGCGACCTGCCCGACCAGTGTCGGGCGCGCGGCGCCAGCAATACGAGCCGCCGCCAGCCGTGAACCCGCAGCGCCAGCCCAGGGAGGGACTCAAGCTCGGGCTGGTGCCGAACGGCTACCGGCTTGGGTATTATGCTCGCCGACCGCTCTCCGTGTCAACCAGAACGTGCCGTTGACTGGGCCAAAGAAAGGCAGTACCCTCCCCCTCCTAAGTCGGCGAATCAAGGTGACGCAGTTGCCTGTTTCCGCCCTTCCGTTGGGCACTACACCAAATGAGAATGCCCCGGTCGGTGCACTGCCGCTCTCTGCAATCTGCAATCACAAATCTGCATTCCCTTTAGGAGCCCACTACCATCAAAGTTGCTTTCGATATCAGCGCCGCGCTTGGATGGTCCGGCGGCGGCGTCTTCCACTACACCGTGCATCTCGTCAAGGCACTGGCGGCGCTGACGGCTGATCTCGAGCTGCGCCAATGGTTCGCCGCCCTGCGAACAGGCCAGTGCGCGAGGGTGATGGCGCCAGGCTTGAGGGACGCGCGCGCACTGGCGCCACTGGCTCCAGCGCGGTTCCCAAACGCAGTGTTCTGCACCACGCCCGCTGCGCGCTTTTGGAGCCGCTGGCCCCGAGAATGGCCGGTCCCCGAGCTACTGCCCGCGTCGTACGACGTCTTCCATGCTCCGTTCCTGCCGCTGCCGTTCTCGCGGCGCGTGCCGCTCGTGCTCACAGTGCACGACGTCATCCCGCTGCTTCACCCGGAATGGGTCACCCGGAGACAGTGGACCCAGCTCCAAGCCGTACTGGCCGGCGCTCGGCGGGCCGCGCACGTAATCGCCGACTCGGCGGCAACGCGGGACGACTTGCTCAACCTGGTTCCAGAGGTCGCGGATCGCGTCACCGTTGTTCCCTTGGGCGTCGCAGCCGCTTTCTTGGCGGAACAGACCCCCGAACGGGTGCAGCAGGCCCGGCTGCGCTATGGGCTGAAGCGCCCCTACGTCGTGTCGGTTTGCACCCTGGAGCCACGGAAAAACCTTCCCCGGCTCCTCGACGCATACCAAGTGCTGTGCTCCCGGCCGCGTTGGGAGCACGAGCTGGTGTTGATCGGGTCGCCAGGCTGGCGCCTTGGCCCGCTGCGGCAGAAGCTGGCAGAAGTCGAGAGTGACGGCCGGGTGCACACCCTCGGCCACGTTCCGGACGACGATCTCCCGGCCCTGATTGCCGGAGCGGAGGTCATGGCGTTCCCTTCCCTCTGCGAGGGGTTCGGCCTTCCCGTGCTTGAGGCAATGGCTTGCGGAACACCGGTGGTGTGCGCCAACACCGCGTCGCTTCCGGAGATCGCCTCGGGCGCCGCGGTGCTCGTGGACCCGCTCTCAACGGAGTGTCTCGCAGAGGCGATCGCCGACTTGGTCCAAGACGAATCGCTCCGGCGTAGACTGGCCGAAGCCGGCAGAGAGCGCGCGCGGCGGTTCACCTGGGAGCGCACCGCGCGCCAGACCCTTGCCGTCTACCGAGCCGCCGCAGGGGCCCGCCACTGAGGGGGCGTCGGCCGCAGGGCGCGACTGGGTCAGCCCCGAGTGGTCGAGTACCACGTGCCTCGGTGAAGGCCAAGGCTGCGGCAGAACCGGTACGCCGGGACCCACCCAAACCAGTGCCACGCCGCGCCTGAACGAAACAGATGCACCCAGTCCTCGCGGGTGCGAGCCTGCCAATCTCTCAGGAAGCTGGCCAAGCTGGTCCGGGCGCCGGGAACTGAGAGCCGGAGACCGGCTGCCTCCTGGTAGAAGCGCCGGTAGATGCCGACGAGCGAGGAAAAGTGCGAGTGATAGACGGGGGCCGACGGCACGTACTCGATGACGTGGCCGTCCCCCTGGATCCGCCGGGCCCAGTCGAAATCCTCGCTGCAGGGGAGATCGGTTCGGAACGGGTGCCGCCGCCAGAGCGCACGCCGAATGGCGCCGTTGGACGCCGCAAACCGAGGGTCGCTATCCTGCCGGCGAGGCGCGGTTCCGTAGGCAGTGGCCAGGTCCCGCGCAGTGATTGGGTCACAGCCGGGGTACGGAAGCTGCCTGCCATACGTACCGCCGACCGCCGGGTCGTCGAAGGGAGCGAGAAGCTCCCGCAACCATTGGTCGCTGGCAGGCGTCGCGTCGGAGCTCAGCAGCACCACGAGATCACCGCGGCTCGCCTTGCAGCCCAGGTTGAGGGCGTGCCCGAAGGTGAAGTCCTCGGGACGCAGGCTGACGATCCGGGCGCCGTGCCGTTCCCCGAGGGCCACGGTGCCGTCAGTGGACTGGCTGTCGACCAGCACCAGTTCGTAGGAGGAATGCTGTTGGGCGCGCACCGCGCGAAGAGCCCTGCCAACGTTTGTCAGGCTGTTCGAGGTGCGGATGACGATGGACGCTTGAGGTATGCCGGACATCAGTTCCAGTACCTGTGGGTAGGAAGTCTCGGCGCCACTTGGCTCGGCGCGCCCTCAGCCGCCTCGGGTCTGCCGGAAGAGGGCGACGTCCTCCGCGCGTTCTGAGGGACGGCTAACAGCCGCAATCAGCGCCAGGTACGCGACGCAATAGAAGACGAACTCCACCAGGAGGCCTCCCCAGGTTCCGGCGAAGGCGACGTGCGGTACCAGCAACAGGCCGGCGGCGCACACTGTGGCGCACAGCAAGGGCTTCAGCAGGGCGTCCCGGACGAGAGCCCGCAGCGGCACCCCGAGCCGCCGACAGCCCACCGGCACCAGCACAAAAAGGTTCGACAGAACGATTGGGACCGCCGTGCCCAATGCCACGCCCGGGACGCCCAACGGCCGGACGAGCAGCAGACTCAGCGCCAGGTTCGCGGTTGCATCAAACGCCCCAACGAACGTCGGCAGCCGAGGCTCCCCGACGGCCTGGAGAGTGACGGCCACGACATTTTGCGCCACAGCCGCGGTTCCGGCAACCAACAGCAAGCGGACCACCGTCGCGGCCTCGGAGTACTGGATCGAGCCCATCCAGCACGCGATCAAGGCCTCCGCTCGCACCAAACAGAAACCAGCCAGAGGCGCGAATACCACCATCGCATAGCGGGTCCCGCGAATAACGAGGTCCCGCAGCCGCCCTTGGTCGGCGCTGGCCGACAGGTGGGAGGCCGCCGGGAAGGCAGCAGCCGGAATCTTGGTGGCGACCTCCCGGATCAGGTCTGCGAGACGCAGCCCGATCTGGTACACCGTGACCGTTGCCTTGGGCAGGAAGAGCCCGATCACCAGCGCATCCGTCCGGTAGCTGACCTGGATCGCCACGCGGTTGGCAAAGATCCAGGAGCTGAAGCCCAGCACCTCCTGCAATGACTCGCTGGTGCAGTCTGCTCTGGTGAGCCGCAGCTCGGGCACCAAGCGCCGCACGGCGAGGTAGGTCACAGCGTCGGCCAGTGTCCCAACGCCCAGCGTGACATAGGCCACGGCAAGGATGCCCTGGCCCAGCAGCAGTACGATCACAGTGCCCAGAGCCGTGACGACGGCCGTCCCCACGGCAATGTAGGTGCCGAGGTCCAGCCGCTGAAGTCCGCTGAGTATCCCCCCGAACACGCGGCACGGGAGACTGACCGCCATGCGCAAGCCGGCCAGCATTACGAGCGCCGAGGCAAGCTCCGCGTGCTCGGGAGCAACATGGAACCAGTCGGGGAAGCCGGGGCTCAGAGCGACAGCAAACGCCAGCGCCACAACGCCCGCGGGCAGGTAGAGCGCCAGGCAAGCGCTGCAGACGCGGCTCAACCCCTCGGCATCCTCCCGTGCCCGGCATTCAGCCACAAACCGGGCGACGGACTGCCCAATCCCGAAGTCCAGCAGCTCGAAGTAGCCGACAGCGGCCCAAGTGAGCAGCCAGATCCCATACACCTCCGCCCCGACATGGCGCACGACAAAGGGGAACAGGAAGAACCCGATGATCAGCGTGACATAGCCGAGGTAGCTGCACAGGACGTTCCTGATGAGTTGTTGCGATAGTCGCGCCACAGTGTTTGGAGCCTACTCCTGAGGCACGATTCGGGCGAACTGAAGCCATGCCAGGGTGCGCTCCACAGCCTCCGACCAACGAACTATCGGCTGGTAACCAAGCAGCCGCCGTGCCTTGTCCACGCTGTAGCGAGTGCCATTGGCGTACACATGCAGTCGCATCGCCGCGTCCGGGCTGGCGTACCGGCCACCGACTCGCGGGGCAGCTTTCGCCTCGGTCTCGTCGGGGGCGGGGGGCGCGTCAGTTCCTTTGCGCAGCGCGGGTCTGGCCGCGAGCCAGAGCTTGCGCAGCCACAGCACCTTCCACAGCTCCTCCCGCGCAGAGTCCACAGCCAACACCGCGGCAATCGCCGCGGCAAGCGACTGGCCTTCGCGGGGCTTGACTCGCCGGGCTGCGGCTGCCGTGCGCTGCGGAAGGGTCCCTAACTCGACGCCGAGCGCCCGGGCAAACGGCGTCAGGTACTCCTCCCACGACAGAGGCTGACCGTCGGTCACGAAGAACGCCTCCCCGCTGGCTTCGGGACGCTCGCAGGCGAGACAGAAGGCGAGCACAAGGTTGTCGACGTACGTGCTGTTGCAGACGCCCGTGCCGCCCTCGACCACAGGCAGCGTCCGTGCCGACAGCTCAGACGCAACGTCAGTGGTCCAGGTGTTGAACCCGGGACCGAACACAATGGCCGGCCGCACGATGCAGACCTTGGCGTGCTCTCGCGTGATCAGTGTGCGGAGCCGCCGCTCAAGGGCGACTTTGGTCCGGATGTAGGAGTGGGGGAAGCGGCTCAGGGGGTGGTCTTCCGCGATCTCGGGCGCGGAGGGGAAGGCGTGCACTGCGTCGGTGCTCACATGCACGAACCGCTGGCATCCTACCCGTTCAGCGGCGCGCACCAAGCTGACCGTCCCTTCGACGTTCACCCACTGGCTCTCCTGCGGCGAGCCGTGCCAGGCATACCCGCAGTGCACCACCTGCGTGCAGCCCGCCAGCGCCTCCTCGTGACCCGAGGTGTCCCCGAGCCCGCACCGCACCAACTCGACAGGGAACCGCGATAGGCCGGCGCAGCGATTGAAATCGCGGACGAGGCACCGGACTTGAGCGCCCTTGTCCAGGACAAGGTGCTCAACCAGTCGGCCGCCGATGAACCCCGTTGCTCCGGTGACAGCGACCCGCGCCTTCGTCCAGTCCATGAGCCTACGCTCCTTCTCTCGGGCCCGGCGCCCCTGGCAGCCAAGGCTGCGCCAGCACCTGTCTCCGAGCGTAGCAAGCCTCCATCAGACCCGCGGAGCTTCGCGCTTCCGCGGCAGTCGCCAACCCGTGCGGCTCCCCGCGGACCGCCCGGGCGAATTGCTGCCACATGGCGGCAAACGGCTGGTTGACCGCAGGGAGCACTGGCTCGCCACTGCGGAGGGATCGCTCAGCCAGCTCCGCAACTGCGCGCGCCGTCACTCCGCTCCGGCGGTCATGGAGAGCGAGCGCCCACGGAGGCCGGGCGTCGACCTCGATCCAACCTCCACTGCACTCGATTCGCAGCACGTTGCTCAACTCGTGGGTCCGACTGAGCTGGACTGTACCCTCGACTCCCGGCAGCTCCTTGAGCCGCACCCGGAGCTCGCAGTTGGTCTCCAGCCCCCCGAGACTGTCGTCCCAGTACTCCACCGACTCCCAGTCGCCCAACCACCAAGTGAGCAGGTCCAATGTGTGCGCGCCCGTGTCCACCAACACACCGCCGCCAGCGGTCTCCTTCTTCCAGAAGAAGCCCGACGTGGTTGGCCAGTTGTACCGTTCCCCCTCCTCAAAGTGGAAGCCCACCACCTCCCCGGCCCAGCGGGCGCTCAGCAGACTGCGCACTACCTGGTTCGCGCCGATGCACCTACGCATCAGGCCGACCGAGAGGACGGCTTTGGACTGCTCGGAAGCCTGCAAGAGGCTGTCGCACTCGTCGACCGTTACCGCTAGCGGCTTCTCGCACAACACGTGCCTGCCTTGACGAAGGCACGCACCCGCAATCGCCCCATGCGAGGAGTGAGGGGTGGCAACCAATGCCGCGTCCGCGTTCGCGATCGCTTCTTCGAGATCGGCAGTGACGACTACGCCCGGCCACTGGGCCGCTGCCCGGCGCGCGCAGTCCAAGTCGAGATCCACGAATGCCGTCGGCACGAACTCGCCGGTGAGACGCAGGGCAGGCAGGTGGTACGTTGTCGTGACTGCGCCGCAACCGATGACTGCAAGTCTCAATAAACTACCTCGACTGGAAGAAGCCGCAGCGTGCCCGAAGTGGTCACAGCGTCACGGACTGAACTTGTAGACGACCTGACCCCGGTGCCCTTGCGCCCGTAGCTGGTCGCAGGCCCTATCTGCAGCTTCACGCGAGGAGAAGGGGCCGACCTCGACCCGCTGTGCGGAACCGGTATCAGAACGGGTGCCGGCCAGAGCAGCCTTCCAGCCGTTCGCCAAGAGCTGAGTGCGCAGCCGTTCTGCTTGGGCCACCGTGTCTAACTCGCCAAGCCACAGCGCGTAGATGCCAGCGGGGCGTTCCGTGGAGCTGGAGCGCGTGAGCCCGCCTGCGCCGGTGGTGCTCAACGCTCGCCGAGGCGCAGGAGAGGAGAGCTCTACCTTGGCCGTGGGCGCTGGCGATCCTGCGGTTCGGGTGGCTGCGTCCGAAGCGCTCCCCGCCACCTGCGGCTCGGGAGTATTGGGTCGCGAAGCGGCGGTGGCCGTTGGGTCGCCGGCGCAGCCTGGCGACGGCGCGGGCTCCACTTTGGCGGCTTGGCTGAGGGCGGCCCCGGTGGCTCCCTCCGCCGGCAGCGGGAGGCTGAGAGTCGGCAGAGGGCGGAGGACAGGGAGGGGAGGGAACAACGGTCTGACTTGCTCGCCAACGGGCCGCCGCGCCACCGCAGGCACGGGGTCAGGTAGGGCTTCTCTCTCTTCCGGACCGTCCAGGAGATCGCCCAAGCTCGGGGCGAGCGCCCTTGCACCCAGTGGGTCCCCCGGCTCCTCGCTCGCATGCGCGAAGGTCGGCGCCAAGGCCTCGGCCACGGGCGGAACCAATCGCGCGGGCGTTGGCGGCTTGGGGGGGGGCGTCGCAGACTCGGGAGGGCGTGTCGACAACAGTGCTCCGCAGGCCCCTGCCGCGACCAACAGGACCGTAGCCGTGGCAGCGCGTCGTCGCCACCAAGTGGTGCGGGAAACGAGTGAGCGGCCCGATAGGTCGGTTTCGGTCTCGTCTGTCTGCAGCTCCGGGCTGCCGGCCTCGGCTGACTGTGGGCCGCCCGGTCCGCCGCTACGGCTGGCCGCCTCCATCAAGAACGCCGCGACCAAGCCCACCACGAGGCCGAGGGCGAGAGCGAAGGCGAAGCTTCCTGCCGCGCCGCTCGCGGTCGTCTTGGGCACAACGGCACGCTCCACGATCGCCGCAGAGCCGCGAGTCTGCAGGAGACTCAGTTCAAGCTCCTGGCGGCGCTGCAGAAGCGCCGTGTAGAGCCCCTCCGCCACCGATACTTCCCGCCGCAGCCGAGCAAGCTCCAAGTCCTGCCGAGGCACTTCACCCATCTGCCGCCGGTACCCGGCAACCACCTGAGTCAGCGCAGACTGCCGCGCTTCCAGGCCCAGGACGCGCCCATGTGCCTCGAGGACTTGGCGCACCAGCGACTGCTGAACGCTGAGGTCTCCCGCGCTCCCTGAGGCGACCCGCCCCAACTCCGACGCGAGCCGTTCATGCAGTGCCGCAATCTCTGCCTTGAGATCCGGCAGCACGCCGGGGAACTTCTCCGTGTACTTCCGCTGAGCGACGGCGTAGCGCGACTCCGCGTCAACGAGTTTGGCTTTGAGATCCTCGAGGAGAACGTTGTTCCGGAGGGCTTTGGGGTCGAGGAGCGCTCGCGACTCGCGCGAGAGTTGGCGCTCCAATTCCGCCGACTGCTGCCGCTCCTGCCCAAGATCGACCGCGGTCTGCGCAGCAGCAGCTTCGAAAGTGTCCAGCGCGCGAGACAGGCGTTGGGCGCCCTCCTCCGACCGCGCCGCGGCGGCCGCTTCCCTGAAGAGGCGCAAGTCGCGCTCGGCGGCTCTGAGCTTCTCCTCGTACGTGGGTAGCTGCTGGTCGAGAAATCACCGCGCGCTGAGTTCGCGGGCATGATAGAACGCCTCATTGCGCTGGAGAAAGACCTCGGCGGCTGCGTTGGCAATGGCAGCGCAGCGGCGAGCCGCGCCAGCAGAGGCAGACAGGCGCAGGATGCTTGTCTTCTCGACTTCCTCTATCTCGAGGCGGCCCAGCACCTCATTCGCGCCGACCCCCTTCTCGCCCACCTTCCGCGCAATCTCCCGCGCTGCAGAGGCGCCCTTCAGCAAGGCGATCTGCGTGTCAACAGAGGGGACTCCACCGCTCCGCGCCGCTTCGCGGCCGCCAAGCACGGGCTCGGCGGGGTCTGTCACCAGCACTTTGGTTGAAGCCCGGTATTGCGCTGGCCGCTGCGTGTTCCACAGTGCGGTGGCGCCAGCGAACATGGCCACGCACAGGAGGATCAGCAGCTTGCGCCGCAGCAGGATGGGAAGGAGGTCGCCCAAGCTGACCGAGGGCTCTGGTTGCACGACAGGTTCCTGGATCGAGCCGCCTGGCGGCTCGGCAGCTCCAAGCCACGGCGCTCTTGGGATCGCGGGCAGTCACCGAGAGGGTGATATTGCAGGGGCAATGATATCCTATCGCGACAGGGGCCGCAACCGAACCCGGGGGGGGCCAGGAGTGGCGGGCTGTTGCGAGACTGCCCCGACTCGACAAAGCTCCGCTCCGTTGCCACTTGGCCTGATTGACGCCTCACGGCATTGCCTGAGGCATCACCACAGCAGCCACGGCGTCGACGAAGTAGGTGTTCGCCACTCGCTGGAGGTCGGCAGCCGTCACCTTCCGCACCAAGTCGGGGAAGGTACGGTCATAGGCATAGCCGACGCCCAGGCTCTCGAACCGGCCCAACTGCCAGGCCTTCTGGCGGTTCTTCTGGTGCGCCATCGCGAAGGTGCCAGCCACGTAGTTCCGGGCCCGGTCGAGCTCCGCTTCGGGCACCGGCTCGCGCTTGAGCCGCTCGTATTCGTCGAGAACGGCCTGCTTCGTCTCGTCCAAGCGCAGGTCGGCGACGCGCCCTTGCTCGTCCTTCAGGGGTTGGATGGCCACATAGGTGGCGATCTCGCTCGCCAGCGCCCGCTCCGGGCAGAAGTTGGCCAGATCGTAGGCGAGTTTGCGCTCTTCCCGCAGGCTCCGGAACAGCCGCGAAGCCATCCCCTCTCCCAGCACCGCGCTGGCCACTCTCACCGGGACGTAGTCTGCCTGGGCGACAGGTGGCGCGGGGTACCCCACCACGAGCCACGTCATCTCACCCTCGCGCTCCTCCACTGTCGAGCGGCCCGGCTCGGCTGACACTTCGGGCAGGTCCGCGGGCGGGACGGTTCGCTTCGCGAAGCTCTTGAAGGTGCTGGCGGCAACCGCCCGGACCGCATTGACGTCCACGTCGCCGACGACGCTCACTACAGTGTTGTTGGGGACGTAGTACTGGCGCTGGCAGTCGCGAAGGCTCTCGCGGGTGATCCGTCGGAGCGAGTCTTCGTATCCACCGGGGGGCAGACCGTACCCCAGCGGTGTCCCCTGTCGATCGGAGAACAGAGTCCCTCGAAACAGGTCGTAACTCCAGGTCGCCGGCTGATCCTGCCGGAACTGAAGCTCGTTGAGGAGGTCGGTCCGCACAGCCTCGATCTCCTTGTCGTCCAACCGGGGCCGCATGAGAATCTCGGCCACCAGCTCGAGCAGGGAATCCCACGAGTCGACCCCGCCCGTGGCGTAGAACTCGACGTAATCGTCACCCAGCGACGTGTTCAAGCTTGCACCGCGAGACGCCAGTTGCTCGGCGATCTGCGTGGCGTTGCGGTCCCTGGAGCCCCGGATCATGACGTTCTGCAGGAAGTACCGGATCCCCGCTGTAAGCGGCGTCTCGCGGTCGGCGCCGAACTTCACAATCGCGTTGACGGCCACGATCCGGGAGGAGTTGTCGGGCTGAACAATCAGCCGGAGGTCGTTGGGCAGGACGATCCTCGTCGGCTCCGCGGCCCAACTGGCGCTGGCTGCTGCCGCCAGGAGCCCCAGTGCCAGGGGCACGGTCAGGATGGCTCGGGGGAGGGGGTGTTGGTTCACAGGTCAGTGCAACTCCTGGAAGGCGAGGGCTGAGAACGTGCTCGCGACGCGTCCCGCCACGTCTTGGACAGACTCCAGTGCGGCGGGACGGGGAAGAAACCAACTGCGCGCCTCCAACCCGCCTCCTCTGGGCGGCGGCTCCACCACCGCCAACACGTAGGCGTCCGGGTCGAAGTAGCGAGCGGCAACGGCTTGGATTTGGTCTGCAGTCACGCGGCGGAACTCATCAATGTAGGTGAGGGCAAACTCGTAGCTGTCGATTGCCTCGTAGAACCCCAGGGAGCCCCCCTGGCCAGCCGCGGTCTCGTTCTGGTAGGTGTATTGCCCTTCCAGCACGTTGCGCGCCTGCTCCAGTTGCTTGTCGGAAAGGGGGTGCTCGCGAATTTCCCTGATCGCCCCGCGGATTGCGGTCTGGACGGCGTTCATGGTGGCCCGAGGGAGGATGCAGGTGACGCTCAATGTGCCGGGGTCCTTCTGAGTGAGGTAGTCGACCTCGAAGCCGGTGACCAGCGGAGGCGTGCCTCGGAGTCTGCTCTGGAGCATCGAGGTAGCGCCCTCTCCCAGGGCCGTCAAGAGGACGTCCATGGCCAGCACGTCCTTGGGGGTGCCGATTCCGGGGCCGGAGAAGGCGAGGGACATGACGACCTGCTGAATCGGGGCGATCTTGGAGACCTTCCGCGGGCCCTCAAGCGGCGACTCAGCCGGCGGGGCCACGGGGGGCGGCTTCCTGTTGGGGGCGGTGCTGAACGCTTCGCGCACTTTCGCCACCGCGTCCGCAGCCGTCACGTCGCCGACCACGACCACACTCATGTTCGGCCCGACGTAGTACTGGGAGTGGAACTCGCGCAGCAGGTTGGCGTCGAGGCGGCGGAGGGAGGCCGGAGTGCCTCCTTGCGGCAGGCCGTAGGGATGCGTCTTGAACCGGGCGGCACTCATCATCTCCCCGCATTCGAACGTTGGGTCGGCGAGGCGGGCGGAGAGCTCAGCGCCGATGACCTCTCGTTCGTCAGCGAGGTCTTTCGCCTCCACCCTCGGGTGCAGGATGCAGTCGGCCAGCGCCGAGAGCGTCCGCGCGTAGAACTGCGTCGTGACAAGGGCCTCGAAGCGCGTTGAGTCGCGGGCGGTCTCTGCATTCACGTAGCCGCCGACGCCCTCGATCTGGCGCTTCAGCTCGTCTGCGCCGAGAGATGCGCTGCCCCGGAACACCATGTGCTCGAGAACGTGGGAAATGCCGTTGTTCTCCCGCGTCTCGTAGCGGGAACCGACCCGGACCCAGACCTGGATCGACACCAGGCTCGCGCCGTGGTTCTCCTTCACCAGGACCCGGACGCCGTTGTCCAGTGTCCGAAAAGTCACCTCGCTCGGGTCAGCCGGCACGCCCGACCCCGCCAGCGCGGCCGGAGCCCACCATAGAAGAGACGCGAAGACGAGTAACCGTGTTGTCCAAGAACGCATTGAATAACTCCGAATGGCAGACTCCTGCGGCAGACAGACTACGCAGAGCGCCGCCGGTTTGCCGCCGCGCTTGAAGTATGACGGCTCTGCGCGCGCGAGGGCGGCCCCGGTGGAGGGCGAGGGGAGACAGCCGTGTGCTATAATACCCGTACTCGCGGGCTCTCAACCTGAGACGCAGAAGTATAGCCGGTGCCCGCTGCGCAGTCAATTTCCGGCGTGCAGCGCGAAACACAGCCCCTTCGCAGCCTGGCAGCCGCCCCCGAGTCGCCGGGCTGCGGCACGCCCGAACGCGAGGCTTCGGCAGGAGGGTGGAGGGGAACGGACCGCTGCCGACGGAAGCGCGTAGGAACCCAGCCCAATGCAGTTGCGGTTGCTGAAGAACGTAGATTGGCCGCTGATGGTGGCCGTGGTGCTGCTCTCTGTGCTGGGGTCGCTGATGGTGTCGAGCGCTTCCGCCAGCGAGGCCCGCTACCAGGGATTGGCAGCCCGTCAGGCGATCTGGATCTGCCTCGGCCTGGGTGTCGCCGGCGCGCTGATGTGGATGGACTACCAGCTTGCCGCCCGCCTCTCCCGCTGGCTGTACGGAATCAACCTCGCCCTGCTTTCGTTGGTGCTCTACAAGGGTCATTCCATCGCCGGCTCGCAGCGCTGGATCGAGCTCGGCTGGACGCAGTTGCAGCCTTCGGAACTCGCCAAAGTCCTCATTGTCATCACGCTGGCCGATCTGCTCCGGCGCGGTCAGGAGACGCACTCACCGGCTTCGGTTCTGTTCCGCGCTGCGCTGCATGTGGGGGTGCCAATGCTGTTGGTGTTCGCCCAGCCTGACCTGGGCACGGCCCTGGTGTTCGTGGTCCTTTGGCTGGGGATGCTCTGGATCTGGGGTCTGTCACGAGGCTATCTGGTCGCCCTTGCCGTGACCGGCGGTCTCTTGGCTGCGGGCGCCTGGCACTTGGGGGTAGTGCGAGACTACCAGCGAACGCGTCTCGCAGCGTTCCTGGATCCCGAACACGATCCCGGCGGCTCGGGGTACCAGCTTCTCCAATCGCAGATCGCCATCGGTGCCGGCGGGCTCTGGGGGGCCGGGCTGTACCGGGGCACCCAGAACCGCCTGGCGTTCATCCCCACTCAGACGACCGATTTCATCTTCACCATCGCCGGCGAGGAACTGGGCTTCGTGGGCTGCATGACCATTCTCGCGCTCTATCTGTTCATTCTCTGGCGAGGCGTGGCCATCGCGGCGGCGACCGAGGACCCCCTGGGAGCCCTCATTGCCACCGGCGTCCTCTGCATCTTCGCCTTTCAGGCGTTCATCAACCTCGGCATGACCATGCGCCTCTGCCCGGTTACCGGGCTGCCCCTGCCCTTTGTGAGCTACGGCGGCAGCAGCCTGCTGACTTCCTTCATGGGAGTCGGTCTCCTCCAGAGCGTGTCCATGCGCCGCCGAGCAATCCAGTTTTGAACCAGGGAGAGGAAGCTGCCCGTTTGCCCGCAGAACACCAGACTCAACCACCATTGCCCAGGCCCACCCAGAGCCTCGACCCCGGCCGGTTTGTTCCCTTCGGCTGGCAGGGGATCCGCGGTGAGGTGCCGGAAGACTGGAACCTCGGCGCCATCGGCGGCGAGCGCAAGGCCGGCTATGTGCGCCTCGACGACGAGGACATGCCCCGGCTGGAGCTGAAATGGCAGAAGCCGGAGGGGGGCATCGATCTCGACAAGATCCTGGATACCTACCTCCGCGACCTGCAGAAACGGAGCCGCAAACGAAAGGCGACGTTCAATATCAGCCGGGGCGTCAAGATCTTGAGCCGACGGCAGAAACGCAACAAGGACCTCCGCGGCTACACCTTCACCGGCGAGTTCGAGGCCCACGGAGTGATCTGGCATTGCCGCACCTGCGGCAGAGTTGTCATTGCGCAGGTGCTCGGTACAGAGGAGTCAAACCTCGGTCCGTTGGCCGTCCGGGTGCTGGGGTCCCTGGAAGATCACGCGTCCGACCACTGGGACCTCTGGGCGGCATACGGAATGGCGTTCCGGCTGCCGGACGACTTTGAGCTGACGAAGCAGAAGCTCATGACAGGACAACTGGAGCTGAACTTCACCCGCCACAAGATCGAGAAGCTCTCGTTGGCCCGCTGGGCGCTGGCCGAGGTACTGCTGAAGGGGACCTCGCTGGAGCAGTGGGCTGCGAAGAACTACAAGGCGCGACAGGGCGACCACAAGCTGCTGTGCCGCGAGACCACGTACCGGGGCCACCCCGGCATCGACGTGCGTGGGGACGTCGGCAAGCCCGCCCGGCGGCTCAAGGAAGCCGTCCAGAGCTCCGTTCTGCGGCAGTCCGTCCCCCAGCTTCGCTGCGCGTTGTGGCACTGCACCCGCGAGAAGAAACTGTATGCCGTCGACACTGAGTTGCTCCCGGAGCACGAAGTGACCCTCGACTATGTGATCCAGTCCTTGGTCTGTCATTGACGCGGCACTCGACGGCGCCTTGCAGGTTGCCCGGCGCTGTCAAGCAACTGTGAGGCCTCTGGCGATGCGAATCCGGCTCCTGCGGGGAACAACACTGGTCGTCACCCTTGCCCGGTTCCTGGCGGCGCCCCCGGTCGTTCGAGCCGAGGCGCCACCCTCGCTGGCGCCCGAGTTGTCGGCACGCCTGAACCAGGCTCGGAGCGCGCTTCAGAGCGACCAAGCTGCGAAGGCCCGAGAACTGCTGCGCGCAATCGTCCGGGACGCGCCCGGCACGGTCCCCGCGCTCCAACTGCTTGGAGCCGCAGAGGAGGCCCTGGGAGATCCGCCGGCTGCGCTCACGGCATACGGCAAAGCCCTCGCTACCGCTCCGGGCGACGACTACAGCACCCAACGCGTGCGGGCCGTCTGCCGAGGCGGCCTGCCGCTGGAACTGCCCGCCGGCCAGCGGGACCCGCTTTTCTCGGTCCTGGGCGAAGCGCCCCTCCGGGTTCGTGAACTCGAGGTAGACACCGGTCGGGTCCGCTTCCCGCCAGGCGACCCGCTCACGCGCCGGGCATTCCATACGACCGGAATCCTCTTTGCGCCGCCCGCGATGACGCGGGACCCGAGTCACCGCAAGGCGTCCACGCTTCCGGAAGACCTCACGTTCAACCGCGTCTGCTATGGCTACGCCCTCGAACCTGCCGGCGCCACTTGGCGCCTCCGGTTCCGGGTCCACTACGTCTCCGAGTTCCTCGCCGGCAGCGCCTATCAAACACTGGCCGAAGGGACGTGCGACCTCTTTCTCCGGCTCTACTGGCTGGGGCAGGATGGAATCGGCGTCGAGACGCGCTTTGCGCCCGATGGCGTCGTCGACGTGTGGTTGCTACCCAAAGGCGAGCCGGGCGGTGAGCATAGCCCCCAGTACACGGAGGACCTCTTCTTCTACGGAATCGAGGTCGCTCGGCCCGGACTGGAGTGGATTCGGGAGGTGGCGCACGAGTACGGTCACCACGTGATCCCGCCAGTGGATGGGTACTCCGGCATTGCAGAGCCGTGGGCCACCGGCACCCAGGGAGAGCGGCTGTTTCTCACCTGGTTGAGCGAGCTTGGCTTCGGTCTCGGCGACTCGGACACGCCCTTCACAGCCACCGCCGAGGGGTACCGCGAGTACCTTCGCCAACAGGTCCTGAGCGACGCCAACTTCTTCCTGAACCACGGCCCCTCGGAGACGCTCAGTGCCGACCAGACGGACAACGGCTGGCGCTACACCCAGGGCTTCCTCACCTATGTGAATGGGCAGTACGGCAACGCCGCCCTCGCCGAGACGTACCGCGGCGGCCGGAAGCTGGCACCGGGGGAGTTCATGACCGGAATTGACCTCCTGAGGGCATTCCAGGAGGTCCGCAACCGGGCTGCCGAACCGATCGACCTGCGGCCCGGCTTCCCGATCCCGTCGCTGTCCGGCGACACGGACGCCGTTGCCGGTACCGGGACAGGCGACGAGTCCCTTCCCCTCCAGCAGGACGCGACGCTCGCCTGGTGGGTGTACCTCGCCGCCGGCGACTGGGAACTCTCACTGGTCCCGACGGCCTCTGTAGAAGCTACGCTCGCCCTGGGGCTTGGCAAGCCCGCGGTGTACGAGCGGAGCCTCGTGCTTTCTCCCCCACCGAAGGAAGCGCAGTGGGTCCCGCTGGGGACGCTCGCCACCGGCTGGCACGTTCTCCGAGTGCGCGGCACCAACGTCCCCAAGCCCCTCGCGCTCAAGCTGATCCGCTTGCGTTTGCGCCCGGGCCAGTAACACGGCGGTCACACGAAACCGACGCTCGGCATTGAACGGCCAAGCCGCGTGTGCTACACTTCTTTAGTTCGTGTATTTGCCACCCCGGCCACCACTTCGACTACATACCCGAAGGGTATGAGCGCCTCCCCGGAAGGTATGACCGACTGGTGGCCGTTTTTGGGCCACCCGCCACTTGGAACGGGCGAGCGCACGTCAGCACGGGGTGGGGAGTGAGTTGCACAGCGCCCAGCCAACCCAAGGCGCAGACAAGGTGATCTGACCATGAAAGCAGGCATCCATCCGGAATACGTCGCGTGCACGGTAACGTGCGCTTGTGGGACCACATTCGTCACCGGCGGCACCGTGGCGGAGATCAAGGTAGAGATCTGCTCTGCTTGCCACCCCTTCTATACAGGCAAGCAGAAGATCGTCGACTCCGCCGGTCGCGTCGAGCAGTTCCACCAGCGCTTCGGCAAGCGCCGGCAGCAGGCGGCCCCGCGGAAAAAGGCAGCGCCAGGAATCAAGACGCTCGTCGCCGCGCCCGTCGCCACCGGGGAAGACGAACCGATCGAAGAGCCGAAGCCGCAAGAGGCAGAAGCAGTCATCCAGTAGCTTCCCCCTTCGCCCCCTCGCGCCGGACCCCGCCGCCAAGTCAGGTTTGGGGATCCGGCGCGACTTGTTGGGCTGTGGCACGGCTGTGTTCGCGCCGGCCGCGCTCACCCGTTCGCCTTCGGTCGCACCCATCCCACCCGTCTCAGCCCATGCTCCTTCACCCGCACCAGCTTCGCCTTCTCCCCGTGAGTGCCGACTCCGACTCAGCGTCACCCGCGCCAGCGGCATCCGAGGAACAGGAGTTCGCCCTCGGCGGGCAAGCGGTCATCGAAGGGGTCATGATGCGCAGCCCCAACTACTTCGCAGTAGCGGTGCGGCGCGAGTCGGGCGAGATCCTCGTTCACGATGAGCGTGCTGTCTCGTTCGTCAAGCGGAACCCCGCCCTGAACCGCCCGTTCATCCGCGGTGTCTTTGCTCTCTTCGAGTCGCTGATTCTGGGTCTGAGAGCGCTCAACCACTCCGCAAACGTCGCCCTGGAGGACGCCGAGGCGAAGGAGCAGGGAGGCGAGTCTTCGCCCCCCGAGGCGCAGCCGGGAGCAGCCCGGAAGTGGGTGTGGCTGGGCATTGCAGCGGCGTTCGTCGCCCTGATCGGCAAAGTGCTCTACCGCCGCCACCCCGAAGTCTTCGCCCTTCCCCGGCTGCACGCGGTTGCTGCCTCGCTCTGGTCCCACCACTCCCGACGGGTGCTGTGGATCGGCGGAGCCCTCGTACTGTTCTTTGTCGTCGAACGCGTCCTCGACGCCTACCTCCGGCGACGCCAACGCGAGGAGGGCGCCGAGTCGGCGATGCCCCCGGGCGCGATGGCCCTGACCATGGGGCTGTCGTTTGCCCTCGGCATCGGGCTGTTCGTCATCCTCCCCAACGCCGCCGCCGACTGGTTCAAGCGGTTCACCGATTCGACCATCCTCCTGAATGTCTACGAGGGGGCGCTGCGGATGACCATCTTCGTGGCCTACGTCGCGCTCATCACCCTCCTGCCCGATATCCGGCGCGTGTTCCAGTTTCACGGGGCCGAGCACAAAGTCGTGTGGACGCAAGAGAGCCGGCTCGAGCTGACGCCCGAAAACGCCCGCCAGTTCTCCACGGCCCACCCTCGGTGCGGCACCAGCTTCGTTCTGTTCGTGCTCGTGCTGAGCATCGTCATCTTCGCGTTCTTCGGGTGGCCTTCGTGGCCGGTCCGCATCGCTACCCGGATTGGGCTGTTGCCGGTGATCGCGGGGCTCGCCTACGAGGTGCTCAAGCTGACGGCGAAGAAGCGCGGAGCTGCCTGCGCGAACCTGCTGATCACCCCCGGTCTGTGGCTGCAGAAGCTCACCACCCGAGAGCCCGACGACGACCAGGTGGCGGTTGCCATCAAAGCCATGGAAGTCGTTCTCCAGCGAGAAGCCGAGTTCCGCGCTGAACAACAGGCCGCGTAGGGGCGATTGGGTCCGAGCGTCACCGCACGCCGACCACGGGCGGTCCGTCTTCGAGGATTCCTCCCCACATGTCTGAGCTGACTGCAAAACTCACCGAAGTCGAGGCGCAGTACGACGAGCTGAACGCGCAACTGGCGACACCGGAAGTGGCAACCGACCAAACGCGCTACCAACAGCTCGCCAAGGAGCAGGCGCGACTGCAGCCGATTGTCGAGAAGTTCCATGCATACCAAGACACGGAAGACGCGCTGCGTCAGGCTACCGAACTCCTCGAAGAGACCGACGCCGACCTCCGCGCGCTGGCAGAAGAGGAGATCCCGGTCCACGAAGTGCGGCTCGACGAGCTGACGGCTGAGCTGAACACGCTCCTCCTGCCTCCTGACCCGGACGCAGACCGGAACGTCATCCTGGAGATCCGAGCGGGAACGGGCGGCGACGAAGCCGCTATCTTCTCCGGCGACCTCTACCGCATGTACTCCCGCTACGCCGAGGAGCGGGGCTGGCGGATCGACCCGATTACGGTCCACGAGTGCTCCGCCGGCGGCTACAAGGAGCTCATCGTCACCGTCGTCGGGCGGGGCGCCTTCGCGCAGCTCAAGCACGAGAGCGGCGTGCACCGCGTGCAGCGCGTGCCGGTGACGGAGTCCAGCGGCCGGATTCACACCTCGGCTGCCACGGTGGCTGTCCTCCCCGAGGCGCAAGCGGTCGACATCGAGATCGACATGTCGGAGGTCGAGATTCAGACCTTTAAGTCCGGCGGCGCCGGCGGGCAGAACGTGCAGAAGAACGACACCGCCGTCCGGCTGACGCACAAGCCCACAGGGCTGGTTGTCATCTGCCAGGATGAACGCTCGCAACTGCAGAACCGCGAGAAGGCGTTACGGGTGCTGCGCTCCCGGTTGCTGGACATGGAGCGCCAGCAGAAGGACGAGGAGCGGGCCAGCGCCCGCCGCGACCAGGTTCGCAGCGGTGATCGTAGCGAGAAGATCCGCACGTACAACTTCCCGCAGAACCGCGCGACGGATCACCGCATCGGCCTGACGCTCCACCAATTGGACCAAGTCATGGAAGGCCGGCTGCAGCCGATCATCGACGCGCTGACCCAGCACGAGCGCGAGGAACGACTCAGAACCGACGGCGCCGCGGCAGAGCGCGGACACTGAGAGGCGTTGCCCCGTGGGCTGCAAAGGACCGCGGCCGGGTGTCGCTGTGACCATTGCCGAAGCCATCAACACCGGTGAAGCGCAGCTCGCTCCAACGGGCGTGGAGGATCCCCGGCTCAACGCCGAGTTGCTCTTGTCGCATGTCCTTGGACGCAAGCCTCTGGAGCTGCGCTTGGCACGGGAGGTGGGCATTCCACTGCAGTCGTTGGGTCGCTATCGGGCACTGCTGGACAGCCGAGCCACCCGGCGCCCGCTGCAGTACGTCACCGGCCTCCAGGAGTTCATGGGCCTCACATTCGAGGTCACTCCCGAGGCGCTGGTGCCTCGCCTCGACACCGAAGTCCTGGTGGAGGCGCTCCTCGCCCGCGCCCGCCAGCTTCCCGACGCGCCGATCATTGCGGACATCGGGACGGGAACAGCCGTCATCGCCTTGACACTGGCACACTCCCTCCCGCATGCGCGCCTCTACGCCACCGACTGCTCCCCCGCCGCGCTCGCCCTCGCCCGCCGCAACGCCGACACGCTGGGTCTCGCCGCTCGCGTTTCGTTCGCGTGCGGCGACCTGCTGGCGCCGCTGCACCACTGGCGCCTTGAAGGACAAGTGCACGTTCTCGCCGCGAACTTGCCTTACATTCCCAGCGGGGAGATCGACCAACTCGCGCCTGAGGTCTCAGTGCACGAGCCCCGCCTCGCACTGGACGGTGGTCCAGACGGGCTGAGACTGATTCGGCGCCTGCTTCAAGGAGCGCCGGCGTTTCTCCGTCCCGGGGGCGCCGTGGGTTTGGAGATCGGCCACGACCAAGCGGAGGCGGTGTGCGCCGTATTGAGCGGCGCGGACTGGCGCGACGTAGAAGTGCTCAAAGACCTCGACGGCAACGACCGAGTAGTCATGGCAAGGAGGCCAACTCAACAGTGATTATTCGAGTGCAGACCGGCCCCAACCTGCGGGAGGCACTCCAGCCTGCCGTTGACGCACTGCTGGCCGGCGAACTGGTGGCGGTGCCAACCGAGACCGTCTACGGTCTCGCCTGCGACGCCCTCAATGAGGCGGCAGTCGCCCGGCTGCGCGCTGCCAAAGGACGCGGCGACGACCACCCGCTGCCCGTCCAAGTGGCGCAGGTCTCCGACCTGCGGACCGTAGCTGGCGTTCTGCCTTCCGCCGCTCGTCAGCTTGCAGAGCGCTTCTGGCCCGGTCCACTGACCCTGGTCTGTCCGCGCGCGGAAGCTGTTCCCGCACTCGTGAGTTCCGGGCGGGACACCGTCGGGGTCCGCATCCCCGACCACCCGATCGCTCATGCGCTGCTGAAGGCCGTCGGGCGCCCGCTTGCCGTACCCAGCGCCAACCGCACCGGCGAGCCGCCTCTGCCGTCCGCCCGGGCGGTCGCAGACGTGTTCGGGGAGCGGGTTGCGGTCATCATAGACTGGGGGGCGCCATTCGCAGCCGACGCGATGCCCTCGACCGTTGTCGATGCAACCGTCCACCCGCCGAAGGTCCTGCGGGAGGGCGCGCTCTCGACCAAGGAGATACTCACCGTTTGCGCACTCAACGAAACAGCCTGAACCACGCAGCCCGGCTGGCTTGCGTTCTCTGTCTGCCGCTCTTGGCGTCAGGTTGCCGACTGCGCGGGGCGGTGAAGGAAGTCTACGTCTCGCAGCACTTGAACGCGGGCGTCGCCGCCCTGCAGAGCGGGAAGACCCGGGAAGCCGCGACCGAGCTGGAGCGCGTGCTGGAAGTCGAGCCGGACCACCTTGAGGCCCGCGAACTGCTCCTGACCACCTTGCTCCAGAACAAGCAGTACGACGAGGTGATCCAGGTTCTCGGGAAGCGTCCCCCCGCTGACCGTACCGTCCAAGACCTCTTCCTGTTGGCCGACGCGTCCGACAAGGCCGGCCGGGTCAACGACGCCGAGACGTTCTACCGGGAGGCCGTCGAGCGCGCAAAGGGCACCCCTCAGTATCCGGTGGCCCTGAACAACTTCGGGTACATGCTGGCCAACCACGGTCGCAACCTGCCCGAGTCCCTGCGACTGCTCACCGAGGCGGACCGGCTGATGCCCAATCAGGGAACCATCGTGGACAGCCTTTCTTGGGTCTACTACCGGCTGGGTGACCACCAGCGGGCGCTCACCGAGATCGACCGCGCCTGTCGCCTCGCACCCACCAACGGCGACCTCCACTACCACCGCGGCATGATCCTGCTCGGCCTTGGCAAAGAGGCGGATGCCGCCACAGCCTTCCGCCTGGCCACCGTGCTCGATCCGCACAACAAGGAAGCCGCGACACAACTCCAACGCCGCGGGGGCACAGCGAGGCGCCCAGCGTCCGTTGCGGGAGGACCGAAGAAGCCGTGGGAGAAGGCAGCACAGACTCTGAAGGACCTCGTGGAGCGGGCGCGGCGCGAGCTGTTCTGATCGTCCTCGACGGCGTCGGCTGCGGCGAGTTGCCTGACGCGGCAGCCTACGGCGACGCTGGCAGCAACACGCTGGGCAACGTCGGGCGGGCGGGCGGCGGTCTGCGGCTGCCGAACCTGGGCGAGCTGGGGCTGGGCAACGTCACGCCCCTCGAGGGAGTGCCGCCCGTAGACCAGCCGCGCGCCAGCTTCGGCAAGCTGGCAGAACGCTCGGCGGGGAAGGACACCACCACCGGTCACTGGGAGATGATGGGGATCATCCGCGAGGACCCGTTCCCCACCTACCCCAACGGCTTCCCGCCCGAGGTCATCGCCCCGTTCGAGGAAGCAATCGGTCGCGCCACGCTCGGCAACAAGCCCGCCTCCGGCACGGTCATCCTCGAAGAACTGGGGCGCGAGCACCTGCGCACCGGCTCCCCAATCGTCTACACCTCAGCCGACAGCGTCTTCCAGATCGCTGCACACGAATCGGTGTTCCCGCTGCCGGACCTGTACCGGATCTGCGAGCAGGCGCGCGAACTGCTGACCGGCGAGCATGCCGTTGCCCGCGTCATCGCCCGCCCCTTCGTCGGCGAGCCAAGCGCGTTCATCCGGACGCCAAACCGGCGAGACTTCTCGCTCCCTCCTCCCTACCCCACCACCCTCGACCTGCTCGTAGAGCACGGGCACGGCGTGCTCGGCATCGGCAAGATCAGCGAGATCTTCGCCGGGCGCGGCCTCACCCGGTCGATCCACACAGACTCCAACGCCCACGGAATCTCCGAGACACTCACCGCCCTCCAGGACGCGCCCGAATCGCTGACCTTCGTCAACCTCGTTGACTTCGACACGAAGCACGGCCACCGCAACGACCCGCACGGATTCGCGGAAGCGCTCGCCGAGTTCGACCAAGCGATCCCCGACCTCCTGGCAGCCCTGCGACCAGACGACACCCTCCTGCTCACCGCCGACCACGGCTGCGACCCAACCACACCAAGCACCGATCACAGTCGGGAGTACGTGCCGGTGCTGGTGGTTGCTGCGGGCGGCGCTACGCGGCCCCTGGGCACGCGCACCAGCTTCGCCGACATTGGCGCGACGGTGGCGTCCGTGCTCGGCTGTGAGGCTGCCGTTGGTCGGTCGGTCGTGTGAGTCCGAGGGGAGCCACACCTAACTCGGCGCGCTACGGCTACCCAAGCACCGCCGGCAGCGTCTCCCTCCAACTGTCCTCCAGGAGCAACTCAAACCGCATTTGTTGTTCCTGTAGCCCCACCTTCAGCTCGCCGACCGACACTGCCGTTTCGCCGTGCTCAGTCAAGAGCTCGAACAGCTTCGCCTTGTACTCTGTGTCCTCGTTGCCCTTGAGATGCAACCCCTTCGTCTCCAGCACCGTGAAGCGGACCTTCCCGTCGCCGGCGTCGTGAAGGCAGGCGAGGAAGTCGGGGTAGACGCGGTTGCGCTGCCAGCCCTGCAGGTGCCAGTCCTGATGCACGGCGATTCGGTGCCACCAGCGGACGGCCTTGTCGCCGTCCAGATACCACGCCACGTCTTTCTCCAGACCGTTCAACTGCTTCTGGTAGACCGGCTTGAAGAGACTCCTCTCCAGTGATTCGGCGTTGCGCCGCAGCAGCACCTTGTCGTCGTCGGTCACGTCCAACTCCAGGGTCTCGGCCAGCTCCCAGTTGAGCTTCGGGTCGTTGGACACGTCGAGGCGAAACGACAACTCGTCTTCGGCTAACATCTGCCGGAACTCCACCTCAGCCGCCCGGTTCACCTGGGCCTTCAGGTCGTCGCGCATCGCCTTCACGAGAAACAGCCGGGTGGTGTAGATCCGCTCCTCGGCGATGCCTCGCTTGCGGAGTTCGGTGAGCGTCTCCTCCAGGATGCGGGCGCCCTGCCAGGGGTTGGGGATCACGTCTAACAACAGCCGCACCAGCGCCGGGAAGTCCAGTTCCGGCTCCACGTCTTCCGTGAACGTTTCGAGGCTTGGCAACTCCGCGTCTCCGACCTGCGCGAGGTCGTCTACGTCCACCCGAGCAAGCGTCCGCTCGATGGCGGCCTGTTCATCGGGCGTGAAGACGGTCCGGTTCGTGAAGGTGAACTGGTCCCAATCCAGCCGGCTGAGCAGATCGCGGTCATAGTCGAATAATCGCCACTCGCGGGTCGCATAGTGACGCGATAGCACCCGCGGCATGAAGATCCGCAGTCCGGCAAACTCCGGCCGCCGGTGAATGGTTTCGCGCCGTGAGACCGCTCCCGTGTCTGTTCCCGCAGCCCGAACGTTATCGGCCAGATCGCCCATGCCCTCTTCCTGCAAGCCCCGCCGGACGCTCTCGACCGCTGCCTGCACTTCCTGGTCGAAGGTGTACACGTAGCACTCGTTCAGCGACTGGACGCCGGTAAGCTCGGCTCCCGGCTGCCGGAGCACGCGACCGATCATCTGAGTCAACGCCGTCGTCGCCGTGGTCTTCGACAGCACGGCAAGGACGTAGGCGAAGGGGCAATCCCAGCCTTCCCGCAATGCGTCCTTGGTGATGATGTACCGCACCGGGCACAACTCGGAGGGCAAGTCCACTTTGTCGAGCTCGTCCAGCTCCGCTGACTTGACCTTCACTTCGTCGGGGTGCGCGCCCAGTTTCTCGACCAGGTACTCCCGCACGTCCTCCGAGTGCAGCGCCGCCTTGTCGCGCTGTTCCTTCCCTGTTCGTTCGACCCGGATGACCAGCAGGGGCCGCACGTAGCGCCCTTCGTTGTTGCGCATCCTCTCCGCGTCAGCCCACAACTCGTTCAGCTTCTCTTGCGCCACCGCCAACGTATGCTTCCAGTCGGCCCGCCCCTCGTTGATGAGGTTGATGGGGAGCTTGATCATCTCCTCGTTCTTCAGCGCCGTGCCGGTGACGTTCACCAGGACGTTGCTGACATGACCTCGGCCGCTGTTGGGTGTCGCTGACAGCTCCAGGAGAAAGCAGGGGTTGTAGCCGGCGATGGTCTCCAGCGCGATGTCGGAATACGCCTTGTGCCCCTCGTCGATTAGGACCAGCGGCCGAACCAGGCGCAGCACGTTGCCCAGGCTGTGCTTGGGCGAAAGACCGCCGACATGGAAGTCTTCGTCGGTCAGCGTGTTCACATCCAGGTTGGGAACTTGCGCCAGCAGTTCCGCGTTCGCCGGAGGGTCGTCCACGTCGGGGAAGAAGCTGGGGAACTTGCCGCTGTCCTGGAACATCTTCCGCGCCTCTTTGGACTCCTTTCTGACCGCGCCGGCTTGCAGCATCAACAGCATCACGCAGAGCTGTTGCGCCACGTCCTGCTTCGTCAAGCGGTCGCTCTTCTCCAACAGCCGGACCCGACCACCGGATGCCCGCTCCAACATCTGGCGATACGGGTGCTCTCGGTTCGCGAACGCCTTCCAGGTCTGCTTGTAGATAGCATCCGAGGGCACGATCCAGAGGACCAGTCCAGTCTGGGTCTTGAAGTACTCGGTGTTGATCCGCTCCACCGCCACCGTACCCAACAGCGTCTTCCCGCCGCCGGTGGGGATCTTCAGGCAGACATTGGGGACCGGGCGACCCAGCCCGTCCTTGCGCGCAATGTAGGGCGGCGCCACACGGTTACCGTGAGTGTCGCCAATCAACGGCAGTGCTTCGTCCGCGTGCAGCGCCTCCCACGCCTCGCGGCAGAAGTCGGCCAATTCCGCCTGCTCGCCCTGCTCAGCCAGGAACCGGGCGACCTTCTCCGCCCGCTCCCGCCGAGCGACCAAGACCTGCAGGTACCGGCTCAGGCTCTCCAGTACGTCAGTTTGGTAATCCTTGAGCTGCACTATTCTTCGTCCACCGGGGCATCCCGCAGCATCCAGGCCGAGCTCGCCGCCCGCTCGTTCTCCTCTGCGGCCACGAGTTGGCGCAACGCCTCGGGACCCCGCGCGACGGGCCCCGGGTGTGGGTGCTCCGCTTCCCACTGGCGCAGGATTTCCAGGAAACGCTGCGGGTCATAGCCCGCTTCCCGCGCCAGCCGGTCCTTTGTCTCCCAGAGTTCCTTCAAGATCGGGTCCGGTTCCATAAGCGTACTCCCCCATCAACTCGAAAGGTGTGCAGACCTTGGGCAGTGTGCACCCCAACCGCTGGGTCGCCGCCTCCAGCCGGTTCAGGATCTGGGCGTTGGCGAGGTGACGGCAGTTCCACGTCAGCAGGTAGTTCACCTGGGCGGCGGCGGCGATAGCCAGGTGAGCGGCATCAGACTGGGCGCGAGGCGGCAATGCGCCCGTGGCGAGAAGTGCCAGCATGAGTTTGTTCGCCTCGGGAGTGACCGTTAGCAGCGTCAGCTTGTCCAGGATCTCCAGCCGCCTCCGCGCTTGTTCCGGATCGCCCGCGCGAGCTTCGCGGACCACTTCAGCGGAAGCGACACAGCGGAACTCCTCGCGGCGGAAGTGCCACCAGTCTCGCGTCACCTGCTGATTCGCCGCAGTGATCAGCTCTCGGCTGGGATCGGCCACGAGCAGGCTGACAAACGAGGTCTCCAGATACACCGTCTCCATGCCTCAGTCCCCCAACAGGCGGTGAATGGCATACGGCAACTGACAGAAGTCCACGGCCCACTTTGACAGTTCGCGCTGCCCCATGAACTTCGCCGCCGCGAAGACCAGCAGCTTCTTCTTTCGCGCATTCGCCGCCACCATCGCCCCGATCATCGGTTCCGTCAGTGCGGCGGCGTTGCTGCGCAGCCAGTCTCTGTCCTGCTTGTAGTGCAGGTGCACGCGGTACAGGTCCGTCTCGCCGAGGAAGCCCAGAGCGCCGCCGTTCTGCTTCGGGACCTCGGTCAGCGTGCGGCCCGTCGCCGTGAAGAAGACGTACTTCGCCAACGCCGCGAAGGTGGGCAGTCCGTCGGCCAACAGCTTGTCCAACGACATCTCCGGCCCCAGCGTCACGAAGGTGAAGCTGCCGCCAAGCCCTTCCGTCTTCTCGGTGACCTTCTTCTCGCCGGTGACCACCAACTCCCCGTCTTTGACGGTCTTGGTGATGTTGTCGTACAGGTTGGCGTGGAACGTCTCCGCGCTCTCCGCCTTCGCCACCAACTGCGCCGCCTTCTTCAGCTTCGTCCACGTCAGCGATTCGCGCAGCAGCTCCTCCCGCTGGGTGCCCTCGAACGCGTAGCCCTGGATGACGCGGCGGACCCGCTCCGCCGTCAGCGTGTCGGCGTAGTCTTCGCATTCGACAAGGATGAACTTGCGGTTGCCGCCGGTTTCGTTGTTCATCTCGAGGACCGCTTGTGCGGTGGGCGCGCTGCCGGCAAATGAGTCGAGGACCAAATCCTCCTCGTCGGTCGAGAGGCTGATCACCTTCTTGACCAGATCCACTGGCTTTGGGGTCTCCAGGGCGGCCGATCCGAAGATCGCCTTGAGTTCTTCGGCGGCATCGCGCGTTGTGCCAACTTCCTTCCCAAACCACACACTCTCCGCAGCCCTGCCTTCGACAGTGTTGAGGTAGATCTTCCTTATGATCCGAGTTTCATCTTCGCTGAAGATGACCTCGCCCGACTTGATCTTCCGCTGGATAGTGTCCCAACTCCACCGCCACCCCTTGGGGGGATGCGCGATGACGCGGCCCGACGGAGTTGGGAGGTTGTATTTGAGGTTCTCTCGCTCCAACGCGTTCCGTACGTCGCCAGAGCGCCAGGGCCCTTTGAAGTCGAGGGTTGGCATGGCTAGCCTGCTCCGATGGGGCTCACACGGCCAGATGATTCTCCAATCCGCGAAGCTCCTGCAGCCACTCTTGTGGATCGAGGTGCCACCCGAGCCAAGGAAGATTGTGCTTGCCGTCACCGTAGGCGTGCCTGGCCCGGACGACATCCCACGGTGCCCGACAGGTTCCGTCAAGGTAGCGCCCATACATGCTACAGCAGAAGTCGGCAAGTTGCGACAGGGACCCTCTCGCGGAGAGGTTGATTCGCCACGCTGGAGCAACGCTACTTGCCAGTAGCCGCGCAACTGGTGCCGGCACGCCCATGTCGGGCAGTGACTGGACCATCCGCTGCCGGTCCGGATGACGGGCAAGGAGGGCTTCGTAGTGCTCCCGCTTCGGGGTTTCAGACAGCATCTGGTCGATATGGACGGATGCCGTGCGGAACCGACCCACGGTGGGGAGGAAGGCCGCAACCGCCGTCCCCAGTGTGTGACCCAGCGGGTGCATCCAGAGCCAATGCGCAGCCGCCAGCTTCTCGAATCGCTTGGCTGGGCTTCTGCGCTCCCGGTACCGTTGCGCGAATTCGTGAAGCCAGACGATCTCCTCGCCCTCAAGTTGGCTCCAGACGGCAACGGGTAGGACGGAATGGGTGGCGAAGAACTCGGCGACGGTCAGCAGTTCGTCCAGCGCCAGCGTCTTCCCCTTCTTGCCGGGAGGCAGCAGATTCTGGGCGCGCCACTCCTCCCATTGCTGGGCAATGTCCTCGCCACCTCGGCTGTAGACCAGAATGCCACCCGTCACAAAACGCCTGTCTGTCGCGGGTGCGCCAGACTCATCGAGGTAGACCTCCACGTCGGACACTGGGCCATGCGCCAGTCTATCGATACTCTCCTCAACCAGAGACATTGAGTGCACTGCTCCCTGAACGGCTGCCAAAGCCAATCCCCTTTCCGTGCCGGGCGCCGGAGAACCACATCGCCCGGCAAGAACGCCCCCGGGTATTCGGCAGCCGCCGCCGGGAGTCCTTCCCAAGCGAAACGACTCCCACCGGAGGCTCGTGCGTCCTCCGGAGCTCCGCGAGGTCCAGGTCCTCTGTCAGCTCCGCCACCCTCACACCGGCGTCGTCGCCTCGACCTCCCCAATCGCCCGATCCAACGTATCCACAATCCGGTCGCACTGCTCTTTCGTGGTCACCAGCGGGGGGGCGATGACCAACACGTCGCGCTGATCGCGGCAGATCAGCCCCAGCTCCCACGCCCGCTCGCGGATGCGAATACCGACGCGGATTTCGGGCGGGTACTTCTCCTTCGTCTCTTTGTTGCGCACCAGGTCCATGCCAATGAGCATGCCTTTGCCGCGGATGTCGCCCATCACTCGGTGCTCGTGGAGCCGCTGCAGTTGCTGGAACAGGTAGTCCGCCCGCTCGGCGCCCAACGCGACGAGGTTCTCGCTCTCCAGGATCTCGATGTTCTTGAGCGCCGCGACGCACGCCATGGGGTGGCCGCCGAAGGTGTGTCCGTGCATGAAGCCGGTCTTGTCGGGACCCCAGAATGCCTGGTCGATCCACTCCGGCACACCCACGGCGCCGCACGGCTGGTAGCCGCTGGTGATCCCCTTGGCGAAGGTGACGAGGTCCGGCTTGACGCCGTAGTGCTCACAGCCGAACCACTTCCCGGTGCGACCGAAGCCGGTGATGACTTCGTCGAAGAGGAACAGCACTTGGTACCGGTCGCATAGTTCGCGGACGCGCTGGTAATACTCGACCGGCGGTGGCACTTCGCCAATCGGGTTGAGGACCGGCTCGGCGATGAAGGCGGCCACCGTGTCGGGGTGCTCGAAGACGATCTGTTGTTCGAGCGCGTCCACGCACTTGAGGCAGCACCCGGGATACGCCTCCTTGCACGGACACCGATAGCAGAACGGCGCTGGCACGTGGCGGAAGCCGGGCACCAGCGGCTCGTACGGTTCGCGGTAGAGGGTGATTCCCGTGGCGCTGGCGGCCCCGAA
>Ga0210056_1000183_pt1 | contig 46333 bp, 44 predicted proteins | sample CryGeyCG2014_080_2_FD_183965 | JGI IMG/M metagenome (GOLD analysis project Ga0210056, IMG submission 183965) | Groundwater microbial communities from aquifer - Crystal Geyser CG07_land_8/20/14_0.80 (SPAdes) (version 2) | ecosystem: Environmental > Aquatic > Deep subsurface > Groundwater | place...
ACATTTGTGGGCCAGAGGCTACTTTGTTTCTACCGTAGGCATCACAGATGACATCATCAGACAGTACATCCAAAAACAGCGTGATGAAGAACTGCGGGAATTTGTCGGCAAGTGGAAACCTTAAAAGGACAAAGTCCGTGTCGAGAGTTTAATTCCACCGACAGGGTCGGTGGTAGTTTAAAAGCAATGTGCAGTTTTTGCACATTGCTAAATGAATATAAATTATGATAAAATCCGAAAACAATTATGCTTTTATAGATAGCCAAAATTTGAATTTGGGAATCAGAGAGCTTGGCTGGGCATTAGATTATAAAAAGTTCCGTATTTATTTAAAGGAAAAATATGGTGTAACTGCGGCTTATATGTTTATCGGTTATATTCCCGAAAATAGTGATATGTACGCCGCCTTGCAGAAATCCGGATTTATTTTAAAGTTTAAGCCGGTTTTGCCGAATAAAGATGGTTCACATAAAGGCAATATTGACGCTGATTTAGTTTTGCAGGCAATGATTGATTTTTTTGAAAATAAATTTGATAAGACAGTTATTGTGACGAGCGACGGAGATTTTTATTCTTTGGTTAAATATATCTATGACCATGGCCGTCTTAAAGCGGTAATTAGTCCGCATCAGAAAACCTGCTCTACTTTATTAAAAAAAACTGCCAGAGAAAAAATTATTTTTATTGATAATTTAAGAAACAAACTTGAATATAAAAAAGCACCGCTTAAGGACGGAACCTTAAGAGGTGCTTTTTAATGTGTATTCTATTATTAGAATAGCAGATTTTTTATAAAAGTCAAGTAAAATTGATAAAAAGAGCGAATAATAGATAAAAATTATTGTTAATTTATTGAAATAAATTCTGGATTCCCGCCGGAGTTTATCCGCCTCTGGCGGGCGGGAATGACAGAGAAAATATATGTTTACCAAAAATTTTAAGCATTTAACTTATAAAGACGTGGGCATTGCCGGCGGCAAAGGGGCGAGTTTAGGCGAGATGACGCAGGTTGGCTTGCTGATTCCGCCCGGGTTCGTTGTTTTAGCGAGTGCGTTTGACAGATTTTTGGAAGAAACCGATTTAGAAATGGAAATTTCCTCGGCCTTAAAAAGGGTGAATTATAAGGACGTGAATTCGGTAGATAAGGCGTCAAACGTGATACGAGATTTAATTCATGATAAGGTTATGCCGGCCGACATAAAAAAAGAAATTTTAGCAGAATTTAAAAAATTGAAAGTCAAATTCGTGGCCGTGCGCTCGTCGGCTACGGCCGAAGATTCGTCGGTCGCTTCCTGGGCCGGCGAGCTAGAAACCTATTTAGATACGACTGAAAAAATGCTCGTGGAAAATGTAAGAAAATGCTGGTCGTCGTTGTTTACGCCTCGGGCAATTTTTTACCGGCAAGAAAAAGAGATGTTAAAAACCAAAGTTAGCGTAGCCGTGGTAATTCAAGAGATGATAGCGTCGGAAATTTCCGGCATTGTTTTTACCGTGCATCCGGTAACCAAAAATAAAAATCAGATGATTATTGAAGCCGGCTGGGGGCTCGGGGAAGCAATAGTTTCCGGCCAGGTTACGCCGGACGCTTATATTATAGATAAACGAGATTTATCTATAATAGATATAAATATCGCTAAACAGGAAATGATGATAATTAGAAAAGCCGGCGGCGGCATTAAACATGCGGCCGTTTCTAAAGCTAAATTAGAAAAACAGAAATTAAACGGCAAGCAGATTGTGGCGTTGGCGAGAATTTGCGCGCAGATTGAAAAACATTATAAAAAGCCGCAGGACATAGAATGGGCCATGGCCAAAGGAAAAATATATATAACACAGTCAAGGCCGATTACGACGTTGTAGGCATGTAATGACAGCTGTATGCCAAAAGCATACGATTGTATAGTTAATAGCATACAATTTAATACCATTACCTAAATTTGTAATAATCTATATGTTTAATAAAACCAATAAAATCAGAGTTACGGTGGACAAAAGCCATCTGTTTACCTTGGGCGAAAAAATGTACCGCGAAAGCATTGAGTTCGTGCGCGAGCTGGTCAATAACGCTTACGACGCTGACGCTACCGACGTTTTGGTTTTAATCGCGGACGATAAAATCGAGGTGGCCGATAACGGCGCCGGCATGAATACTAAAGGGCTGGAACAGTTTTTTACCATTGGCTCGGAAGAAAAAAGGACGCACGGCGTCTCGCCCAAATTCGGCCGCAAGCGCATCGGCCAGTTCGGCATCGGCAAATTCTCGGCCTTGGCCTTAGCCGACGAATTTATTGTGGAAAGCGTCAGAGGAAAATACAAATATACCGTGGTGTTCAGCCGCGCTTCCTGGAAAAGCGACCAAAGCTGGGACCTGCCGATAAAAAAAGAAGAGGCCACCGCCTTAGACAAAGAAGGCACAAAAATAATTTTAAACCATTTGACGAAAAAAGTGAGCCTAGCCGAGGCGGAAAAATATTTAAGAGAATCGGTGCCGTTGCGCGCCAAAAAATTCAGCGTTTATTTAAACAATAAAAAGGTCAGCGCCCGGACCGTGCCCGGCCGAATTATTCCGTTTAATATTAAAACTATGTACGGCTTGATCGAGGGAGAAGTTATCGTGGCCTTGGACGCGCGCGACGTTTTGGAACCGGGCATGGAATGCCGCGTCAAGCAGGTGTTGATTAAGCGCGATTTGTTCGGCGTTGAGCGCAAATATCATCATGGCCTTAATAAAATCACTGGCTCGGTCAACGCTGATTTTTTGCCCTTGATTTCCGCGCGTACGGATTTTGTGATTGACAGTCCGGAATATAAATTGTTTTATCAGCTGATGCAAAAGCAGCTGGAGTCGGTGTTGGCAGATTTAAAAAAGCAAAGCGAGACTAAGAATTTTAAAAAAATCAATCAAGAACTGGCCGAGGTAATGAAGCAGATTAAAGACGCGCTAATACTTAATCCGGATTTTGTGCCGGCCGGCCGAGCCGTGACGCGGCTTAAGCGGGCCGGACGGGCAGTCGGAGCTTTGGCCGGAGTTGATTTGGATAAAAGGGAAATAAAAAATAAAAATGAAACGGCTGTTAAAACTGAAAAATCAGAAAAGCCGGAAGCTCAACCTGAACCGAAAATTCAGGCTAAGCCGCTGGTGGTTAAAAAAATTAGATTGAAAAAATTAGGCATTTCCTGCGGCGTGGTTAGTCTGGGCGAGGACGGGCCGGAAGTATTGAGTCAAGGCAATTTGATTTATATCAATCAGGACCATCCGCTTTACCAGAAATTTTATAAAAAACGGGAGCAGTTTATCCTTAATTTAATGCGCCTCATAACACAGGAAATTGTGCTCATGAAAAAATCGCGCATCACGGCCGCCGAGGCCTTTAGCTGGCAAAGCAAGCTGTTACAGGACGCTTTAAGCAAATAAAATTTTACCGAAGTCAGATTAACGAAGAAGTGGACGCGAATAAGGGGATAGTAAAGATTATAAGAAAAAAAGAGCGAAGAATAAATAAAATATAATTTGGAAATGGATTGCGGGTCGGGGCCGGGATGACAAAATCCCCTTAATTCCCCTTTACAAGGGGGATAAAATTATGCAAATCTTAAAAATAAACATAAATAAAATAACTCAAGAAAAGATTGATTTGATCGCGGGATATTTAAAAAGCGGTAAAGTAATCGTTTATCCGACGGATACGGTTTACGGGCTAGGCTGCGACGCGCGCAACGCCGAAGCGATTAAGAAAATAAATAAAATTAAAGGCGAAAAAGGCAATAAGCCGCTAATCGCCTTGATTAGTGATTTTCTAATGTTACGGCAGTATTGTTTTATTAACCAAGAGCCGGAGAAGTATTTAAAAGCAGTCTGGCCGGGGAAAGTGACGGTGATTTTAAAGCGCCGGCCGATTCTGCCCGATGAACTGACCGGCGGGCGAAATAGTCTGGCCGTCAGGTTGCCGAAAAATGATTTTTTAATTAAAATTATCAGTGAAGCCGGTTTACCGATTGTCTCTACCAGTTTAAATAAGAAAGGCGAAAAGCCTCTCTCGGAGGTAAAAAATTTAGAAAAATATTTTAAGTATTTGCCGGATTTGGCAATTGACGCGGGAACGTTGAAGGGCAAGCCGTCCAGGATAGTTGATTTAAGGGATATAAAAAATATTAAGATAATTAGGAAGTAATAAAATCCCCCTGACCCCCTTTGTCAAGGGGGCATAATTTATGCTGATTGATACCCATGCCCATGTAAATTTTAAAGCCTTTCAGGCAGATGACGACGAAGTAATTCGGCGCTCTTTGGCGGCCGATACCTGGATGATTTTAGTTGGTTCGGAAGTAAAAACTTCCAAGCGCGCCTTAGAATACGCGAATAAGTATGAAAAGGGGGTTTACGCCGCGGTCGGCCTGCATCCCATGCATACGCGCGAGCAGAAAGTTGAAGGCGAAGATTATAATTTTATAACCCGCGAAGAAGAATTCAGCTATGACGTTTATGAGAAGCTGGCGCAGTTTAAAAAAGTCGTGGCCGTGGGCGAAATCGGTTTGGATTATTATCATCTTGATTACGCGACCGACATGGCTGCTCTTAAGCGAAAACAAAAACAAATTTTTACCCGCCAGCTTGAGCTGGCAAAAAATTTAAAGCTGCCGGTGATTATCCATTGCCGCCAGGCGCATGACGACATGCTGGAAATTTTAAAAGCTTTTAAAAAAGACCATAAAGACAGCTTGCCCAAGGACAAAGCCTGGGGCGTGATGCATTGTTTTTCCGGCGACGAAGAATTGGCCTGGCAGTATTTTAAGCTGGGATTAAATATTTCTTTTACCGGTTTAATTACCTTTTCCGCGCAATGGGATGATTTAATCCGGCGCCTGCCTAATGATAAATTCATGGTGGAGACCGATTGTCCTTATATGACGCCGGAACCATTTCGCGGCCGGCGCAACGAGCCGTTGTTCGTTAAAAAAGTGGCGGAGAGGATCGCGGAAATCAAGAATTTAAGCCTAGAAAAAATCTCTGAAATTACGACAAATAACGCTAAAATACTATTTAATATTTAATCAGCCCGGTAAATTAAAAATAAATTAAGCATTGACTTTTAGTTTTATCCAGTATAAAATAATGGTGGATAAGTTAGGCGGTTTATGGATAAAATTTAACATATTATGAACTCCGTTAGAATTTGGCCAGTATATTTTTTTAGAAGCGCGAAGGATTAAATATTACTATAATGAGAAAACAAAATAAAGTTTCTAACGGGGTAAAAAAACAAGCCTGGTGGCAGCCGGCGATATTAATGTTTTTCAGGCTGTCTGTCTGGATCGCGGTTCCGATAATTATCGCTTTATTCGTCGGTAAATGGCTGGATAAAAAATATCAGAGCGAGCCCTGGCTTTTTTTATTGTCAATCGGCCTGGCTTTTATTGTTTCGTTGTCAGGCTTAATTAAAAATACGATTGCTGAATATAAAAAAATTGAAGAAGCCGAAAGAACCAAGATAAATAAAAAATAAATTCGGATAAATTTTTACCCTGATTTTTTTGTTTTTCCATTATGTCAGCCAACGCCAGCCAAATTACCAGCGAACATACCCTATACGCCGAACCCGTTTTGACCATCGGCGGATTTACGGCAACCAATTCTTTTCTTAATTCCTTGCTGGTAATTTTCATCGTCGCGATCTTCGCTTTATTTTTTAAATCAAAAATTAAGCCGGTGCCGCGGGGATTGCAGAACGGAGTTGAGGCGGCCATTGAGTCTCTTTTGGATGTTTTTGATTCGGTTACCGGTTCTAGAGAAAAAACTTTGAAATTTTTTCCGATAATTTTCAGTTTTTTTGTTTTTATTCTGCTTAATAATTGGCTGGGGCTTTTGCCCGGAGTCGGTTCAATCGGCCAAATAGTTTCCGAACACGGCGAGAAAATTTTTGTGCCTTTATTCCGCGGCGGCACGGCTGATTTAAATACCACGTTGGCTTTAGCCAGCATCGGCCTGGCCGCCAGCCATATTTTCGGCGTTATTTTTGTCGGCTGGTGGCGCTATTTAAACAAGTTTATCAACCTTAAGGCTTTAGCGGAAATTCCCGGAAAAATTTTTAAAGAACCAACGGTTTTAATTATCAATCCGATTAAATTTTTTGTCGGTTTGCTGGAAATAATCAGCGAAATCGCCAAATTAGCCAGCCTGTCGTTCAGGCTTTTCGGCAATGTTTTCGCCGGCGAGGTTTTATTGGCCTCCATGTCCGCTATTTTGGCTTTTGGCCTGCCGATTCCGTTTATGTTTTTAGAAATTTTAGTCGGCTTGATTCAAGCCTTGATTTTTTCCATGCTGATTTTAACATATTTAACGGTCATGACTGCCGCGGAAGAACATTAAAGCGTAAAATTAATTATTTATAATATAAATTTTTGAAGATGAGATTTGAATTTTGGCGAGCTTAAATTATTCCCAATTTTCAATTTTCAATTTTCAATTTTCAAATTATGGAATCAATAATGTTGGCCAAAGCCTTAGCCATAGGCATTGGTGCTTTAGGCCCGGGTATCGGCGTTGGCTTAATTGGCGCCAAAGCCATGGAAGCGATTGGCAGAAACCCCGAAGCTTCGGGTAAGATTTTAGTTTCCATGCTATTAGCCTCGGCTTTCGCCGAAGCGATCGCTATTTACGCCTTGGTAATCGCTTTTAGCATCAAATAAGTTAACGATTTAGTAATTTAGCGGACTGTCCCGGGCGCGATGTTCGGGACAGGGGCGAAATTATTATTTTTTAAATTTATTATTTATGGGCAGTTTAATAGATACATTTCATATTGATATCAGGCTATTAGCCGCCCAAGCGGTTAATTTTGCCATTGTTTTTTTAATTCTTTATTTTTTTATTTTTAAACCTTTGTCAAAAGTAATGGCGGACCGTTCGGCCAAAATCGCTAAAAGCTTGGCGGACGCCGAGGAGATTGACAGAAAATTAGCTGAAGCGGAGAATAAATATAAAGTAAGGCTTGCCGAGGCCAAAAAGGAAGCCAATTTAATTTTAGATAAAGTCAACCGTCAAGCCGAAGAAAACAAGCAGGCGATGATAATTCGGGCCAAAGAAGAAATCGGACAGATAATTAACCAAGAAAAGCAAAAAATGCAGGTAGAAAAGGCGGCCACGCTTAAAGAAATTAAAAAAGAAACAGCAGGCTTGGTAATCGCGGCCGTGGAAAAAGTTTTGGGCGAAAAAATGGACGGGAAAAAAGACGGAGAGATGATTAAGCAGATGATAAAATAATGAAAATTACGGCTAAACAATTCGCCTTGAGCTTGTATGAAGCGGTAACGGGAAAACCGGCCGCTCAAGTTAAGAGCGTGATAAAAAAATTCGTTGAACTTTTAGCTGAGAAAAACATGTTGAGTCTGGCGGATAAAATCGTTGCCCAGTTTGTAAAAATATGGAATGAGAAGCGCGGCATCGTGGAGACGGAAGTAGTGAGCGCCAACAACCTTAATAAAGAAACAATTAAATTATTAAAAAATTATATTATTAAATTATCAGGCGTTAAAGAGGTTGTAGTGGATGTGAAAGCGAATAAAGGTTTATTAAGCGGAGTGATAATACGATATGGCGATAGAGTCTTGGACGGCAGCCTTAAGACGCGGTTAGAGGAATTAAAAAGCGAGTTAATTAAATAATTTTAGAATTTATTATATGTCTACCAAAGATTTTATTATTGAACAATTAAAAGAGCAAATCGCCGATTTTAAAGTTAAAGCCAAGCAAGAAACCGTGGGCCGGGTGATTGAAGTCGGCGACGGTATCGCCAGAATTGAAGGCGTTTCCGATGTCATGATGTCGGAGATGCTTGAATTTAAGACTTCTAAGGGCTCGGTCTATGGCGTGGCTTTGAATTTAGAAGAAGATCGCGTTGGCGCCATAATTTTAGGCGATTATCTCGGAATTAAACAAGGCGACGAAGTAAAATGCTTAAAAAGAATTTTGGAGGCGCCGGTAGGCGAAAGCTTGGTCGGCCGGGTAGTTAACCCGCTAGGCGAGCCGCTTGACGGCAAAGGCGAAATCGCGGCCGTGAAACATTATCCGGTGGAAAAAATCGCTCCGGGCGTAATTACCCGCGAATCGGTTAAACAGCCGGTGCAGACCGGCATTAAAGTCATTGACGCGATTATTCCGATCGGCCGCGGCCAGCGCGAATTGATTATCGGCGACCGCCAAATCGGCAAAAGCGCCATCGCTATTGATACGATTATCAACCAGAAAGGCCAAAAGATGAAATGCGTTTATGTGGCGATCGGCCAAAAAGAATCAAAGGTGGCCGGCCTGGTGGCCAAACTGGAACAGTGCGGCGCCATGGAATATACCATCGTGGTTTTGGCCGGCGCTTCGGACCCGGCGTCGCTACTCTACATCGCGCCTTACGCCGGCTGCGCCATGGCCGAATATTTTTTAGATAAAGGCGAAGATGTTTTAATCGTTTACGATGATTTGTCAAAACACGCGGTGTCTTATCGTGAAATTTCCCTGCTGTTGCGCCGGCCGCCCGGGCGTGAAGCTTATCCGGGCGATATCTTTTATCTGCATTCCCGCCTCCTGGAACGCGCTTGCAAATTAAATAAGGATTTTGGCGGCGGCTCGATTACGGCTTTACCAATTATTGAAACCCAGGCCGGCGACATGTCGGCCTATATTCCGACCAATGTTATTTCCATTACCGACGGGCAGATTTATTTAATGCCGGAATTATTTTATCAGGGTAGCCGCCCGGCCGTGGACGCCGGCCTGTCGGTGTCGCGCGTGGGCTCAAGCGCCCAGATTAAGGCCATGAAAAAAGTGGCCGGCAAAATGAAGCTGGAAGCCGCCCAATTCCGGGAATTGGCCGCTTTCGTCCAATTTGGCTCGGACTTGGACAAAGACACCAAGGCCAAGCTGGAACGCGGCAAGAGGCTTTCCGAAATCTTTAAGCAGGGCCAATATAGCCCGGTGCCGGCGGCTAATCAGGTGCTGATTTTTTACGCTTTAATTAACGGCTTGGCCGACGACGTGCCGGTGGAAAAAATTTCCGACTTTGAAACGGGGTTGTTTAAATACGCGGCTGTCTCTGGCGCGAAAATTTTAAAAGAAATCAGTGAGAAGCAGGATCTTAATGATGAGCTGGAAAAGAAGATGAAGGAGCTGATAAATGACTATAAAGATAGCGAAATATGGCTTCGTCAAGAGACATAAAAAACAGAATCAAATCCATCGGCAACACCAAAAAAATTACCCGCGCCATGGAAATGGTGTCGGCCGCTAAAATGCGCAAAGCCATTGAAGCGGTACTTAAAACCCGGTCTTACGCCAATTTAAGCTGGTCAACGGTTTTAAATTTGGCCAAAGCCGGCAATGGTCAGAACGGCCAGGCTTTGCATCCTTTGCTGATTAAAAGAAAACCGGCCGAGAAGGTGGCGCTGATTTTGATTACCTCTAATCGCGGGCTCTGCGGCGGCTTTAATTCGGCCATAGTAAAAAAAGCCGTTGAATCAATCAAGCGGCACCAGGCGAGCAGCCACGAATTTATTTTAATCGGTAAAAAAGGGGCGGCCGCGCATAAAAATTTTGGTTTTGAGGTAGCGGCCGATTTTCCTAAACTGGATTATATTAACGAGGTTAAGGAAGTCGTGCCGGCGGCGCGCCTGGTGATTAACGATTATTTGGCCGGCAGATACGATAAAGTTATGGTGGCTTACACCGATTATGTTAACGCGGCCAAGCAGATTCCCCGGGTCAAGCAGCTTTTACCCATTGAAATCGATGAAACGGAAAAATATCTGGGCATTGTCGGCCAAGATACCAGACTGGGCGCGGGCCAAGAGTTTGTGGCGGAAAAAGAAAAACAGCACCTAACCCACGGCGAATTTATTTATGAATACACTTTTGAACCCAGCCCGGCAGAAGTTTTGGATGAAATGCTGCCGCGCTTGATTGAAATTCAGCTTTATCAGGCTTTGTTGGAGTCCAACGCCTCCGAGCATTCGGCGCGCATGACCGCCATGCACCAGGCCACGGAAGCGGCCGGCGACATGGTAGGCGAATTGACGCTGTCATTTAACAAAGCCCGGCAAGCCAGCATCACTTTGGAGATTGCCGAAATTAGCGCGGGCGCGAACGCGTTGGCGGAGTAAAAATATTCATTATTCAATTAAATTTATATGCCAGAAAAACAAATTAAAACAGGTCTAGTTAAGCAAATCATCGGCGCGGTCGTGGACGTGCAGTTTTCCGGCGCTTTGCCCGAAGTTTATACAGCTTTGGAAATTGATAACCATGGTAAAAAATTAGTTTTAGAAACCCAGCAGCATTTGGGCGCCGGAATGGTTAGGGCGGTGGCCATGGGCTCAACCGACGGACTTAAGCGCGGCGATAAAGTGGTTAACACCGGCGGCAACATTACCGTGCCGGTGGGGGACGCGACTTTGGGCCGGATTTTTAACGTCTTGGGCGAACCCGTGGACGGCCTGCCGGCGGCAAAAACCGCCAAGCGCTATCCGATTCATCGTCCGGCGCCTAAATTCGTGGAGCAATCCATCAAAACCGAAATTTTGGAAACCGGCATTAAAGTTATTGATTTAATCTGCCCGATTTTAAAAGGCGGTAAGGTGGGGCTGTTCGGCGGCGCCGGCGTGGGCAAGACCGTGGTGATTCAGGAATTAATCAATAACATCGCCAAAGCGCACGGCGGCGTGTCGGTGTTCGCCGGCGTGGGGGAAAGAACCCGCGAAGGCAATGACCTTTATCATGAAATGAAATCAGCCAAAGTTTTGGACAAGCTGGCCATGGTCTTCGGCCAGATGAACGAACCGCCCGGAGCGCGCGCTCGCGTTGGTTTATCCGGCCTGGCCATTGCCGAATATTTCCGCGACGAAAAAAATAAAGACGTTTTATTGTTTATTGATAATATTTTTAGATTCACCCAGGCCGGTTCGGAAGTATCCGCGCTTTTAGGCCGCATGCCTAGCGCCGTGGGCTATCAGCCCACTTTGGCCACGGAAATGGGCGAACTGCAGGAGCGCATCACCTCAACCGACAAAGGCTCAATTACTTCCATCCAGGCGGTCTACGTGCCGGCCGACGACTTAACCGACCCGGCGCCGGCCACGACTTTCGGCCACCTTGATTCTACCGTGGTGCTGTCGCGCAATTTGTCCGAGCTGGGCATTTATCCGGCCGTGGACCCGTTAGATTCATCGTCGGTAATTTTGGACCCGAAGATTGTCGGCGCCGAACATTACGGCGTGGCTCGCGGCGTGCAAAAGATTTTGCAAAGATATAAAGATTTGCAAGATATCATCGCCATTTTGGGCATGGAAGAATTGTCGGACGAGGACAAAATCACCGTGGCGCGCGCCAGAAAAATCCAGAGATTTTTGTCCCAGCCGTTCGCCGTGGCCGAAACTTTCACCGGCCACGCCGGCAAATACGTTAAATTAACCAAGACGATTAAAGGTTTTAAGGAAATTTTAGCTGGCCAGCATGACGGCAAATCAGAAGGGGAGTTTTATATGAAAGGCGGAATTGAGGAAGTGGGGAAATAAAAAATTTATATTTATGACTGACAAATACATCCAATTTGAAATTGTCACGCCCGAACGTGTCGTGTTTAAAGAGGAGATAAGCCAGATTACTCTGCCCACTAAAATGGGTGAGATTACGGTTCTGCCCAACCATATTCCTTTGGTTTCGGCGTTACTGCCGGGCGTGGTTCATGCTAAAAAAACAAATGGCGAAGATGAAATTATTTCCATTTCCGGCGGCTTTTTGGAGGTCTTAAAAGATAAAGTGGTAATTTTGGCGGACACAGCCGAACGCGCCGAAGAGTTAGATGTATCACGGCTGGAAGCGGCCAGGCAGCGCGCCGAGGAGTTAAAAGAAAAAGCGCGCCGAGGAGAAAAGGTTAATTTCGCCGAAGTTAACGCCGCGATTGAGCGCGAGCTGGCCAGGATCAAGGCGGTTAAAAGATGGAGGAAATTGAAAAATATAGAATAAAAAAATAATAAAACAATATGGAAAATTCAGATATTAAAAACATTAATAAACTTATGGAGACTAACATGGAGAAAATTAAAGAAATCGCAAGGAGTAATTTTTTAATTTGGAATCAAGCTCTCAAGACCGGTGATCAAAAGAAAGTGGCTGAACTTTACGCGGAGGGTGCGACTTTCTTGCCGACTGTTTCGGGTGAGTTTAAAAAAGGCCGGAGCGGAGCAGAGGAATATTTTAAGCATTTTCTTGAAAAAAATCCTACCGGCGAGATTGTTGATGACGAAGTTCAAATTCTTGGGTCTGATATTTATTTGCACTCAGGAATGTACAATTTTGAATTGGGGCCTGATGATAAGAGAGATATTGTTAAGGCTAGATTTTCTTATGTTGTTAAATTAAAGGAAGATGGCAGTTTTGAAATTTTGCACCACCATTCATCAATCAAGCCGTAACAAAAATATTACATAATAATAGATTTTCCATATTTAGCGACCTATCTTTTGCTTAGTCGTTTTTTATTAAAAATTAGGCCAAATTTAAGCCAAATTTAAAGACTTGACAATTGTTTTAAGGACGGCTAAAATACAATATATAGATTAGCGCTTGAATTAAGAGAGTGCTAAAAAAAAATAATTAATTTTACTGTCATTGCGAGGAGCGTCAGCGACGCGGCAATCTCCGGTAAATCGCTACGAACCTGAGATTGCTTCGCTCCTTTCAGTCGCTCGCAATGACAAACTTGTATTTTATGAAATTAAAACCTTTGCATGACCACTTAGTGGTTAAGCCGATCACCGAAGATGAAGTTACAAAATCCGGCATAGTTCTGCCTGATACCGTAGACAAAGAAAAGCCGGAAAAAGGCGAAGTCGTGGCCGTGGGCCAGGGCAAGCTCCTGGAAAACGGCCAGCGCGCGCCCATGAGCGTTAAAGTCGGGGACAAAGTTATGTTTAAGAAATATTCTCCGGACGAAATAAAAGTTGACGGCGTGGAATATTTGATAATTTCCGAAAGCGATATTTTGGGGATTTTAGAATAATTAATTTTAATTTTCATTCATATGGCGAAACAAATCATTTATGACGAAAAAGCCAGAAACGCTTTAAAAAGAGGCGTTGACCAGCTGACCAACGCGGTTAAGGTGACCTTGGGTCCCAAAGGCCGGAATGTGGTGATTGAAAAAAGCTACGGCGGCCCGACCATCACTAAGGATGGCGTGACCGTGGCCAAAGAAATTGAGCTGGAAGATAAATTTGAAAATATCGGCGCCGAACTGATAAAAGAAGTGGCCTCAAAAACCAACGACGCGGCCGGTGACGGCACCACCACGGCGGCTTTGCTGGCGCAAGCCATGATCACGGAAGGCCTGAAAATGGTATCAAGCGGCGTTAGTCCGATTGAATTAAGGCAAGGCATGGAAAAAAAGGTGGCGGAAATCGTGGCCAATTTGAAAAAAATGAGCAAAACCATTTCCACTAAAGAGGAAATCGCCCAAGTGGCTTCCATTAGCGCCAATGACAAGGAAATCGGGCAAATCATCGCCGAAGCCATGGAAGCCGTGGGCAAGGACGGAGTTATCACGGTTGAAGAAGGCCAGACTTTCGGCGTAACCAAAGAAGTGGTGGAAGGCATGCAGTTTGATAAAGGCTATGTGTCCGGCTATATGATGACCAATACCGAAACCATGAAAGCCGAATTTAATGAGCCTTACATTTTAATCACTGATAAAAAAATCGCGTCCGTCCAGGAGATTTTGCCGCTACTGGAAAAAATCGCCCAATCGGGCAAAAAGGATTTAGTAATTATCGCGGATGAAATCGAGGGCGAAGCTTTGGCCACTTTCGTGGTCAATAAATTGCGCGGGACTTTTAACGTCTTGGGAATTAAAGCGCCGGGCTTCGGCGACCGCAGAAAAGCCATGCTGGAAGACATCGCGATTTTAACTGGCGGTAAGTTTATCACTGAAGAAGTGGGTTTAAAATTGGAAAAAGCGGAAATCTCTGATTTGGGTAGCGCGCGCAAAGTGGTTTCTTCAAAAGACGATACCACAATTGTGGAAGGCAAGGGCGATAAAAAAGCCATTAATAATCGCGTGGCGGCTATTAGGAAAGAATTGGAAATAACCGACTCGGATTATGATAAAGAAAAATTGCAGGAGCGGCTGGCCAAATTAGCCGGCGGCGTGGCGGTCATTAAAGTTGGCGCGGCCACGGAAACCGAAATGAAAGAAAAAAAGGACCGGATTGAAGACGCTTTGAACGCCACGCGCGCGGCCGTGGCCGAAGGCGTAGTGGCCGGCGGCGGCTTGGCTTTGGCGCAGGTCGGTAATGCTTTTACTGAATTGACCGACAAAAAAGACGACCCGGCCGGCTCTAAATTGGTGGACATCGCGGTTTTAGAGCCCATCAAGCAAATCGCGGCCAACGCGGGTAAAGACGGCTCCTTAGTTTTATATAACATCATGAAAGAATATAAGGCCGGCAACAAGAATCTGGGCTATAATGCCATGACGGATAAATTTGAAGATATGTTCGCGGTCGGCATCGTTGACCCGACCAAAGTGGTGCGCTCGGCTTTGGAAAACGCGGCCAGCGCGACCATTATGTTTTTAACCACCGAAGCGGTAATCGCGGACAAGCCGGAGAAGAAAGAGCATAATCACGGCGGTGGCTCAGCCGGCGGCTATGGCGGCCTGGACCCGTCAATGATGGGCATGTAGTCCTTCGCCAAGGCTACGGACTATAAAATATTAAATTTAAGACACTCGGTTTCAATGGACACCGGGTGCCTTTTGTTTTATAATAACAGCATGGAACTTACCAATCGTCCAATTAAAATAAACATCACCAGCGCCACGGTTTTTAAAATCGTCGCGATTTTGCTGTTGTTTTATTTTTTGTACTTAATCAGCGACATCTTAATTCTGTTTTTCGTTTCTTTGGTATTCTCCAGCGCTCTTGACCCTTGGGTGGACAAGCTGAAGCAGAAAGGCATCCCTCGTTCGCTGAGCGTTTTGGTGATTTATTTAATTTTTTTCGCGGTTTTGGGCGCGGCCATTTATTTGATAACGCCGGTAATTGTTAAAGAAATCAACGGCATCTCCGCCAACTCTTCGCATTATTTTGATTTAGTTTTTTCAAAATTCAGCAGTTTGCAGGACTACTCTTTGAGATACGGCCTATTGGATAATGTCGCCGGTTCGTTTGATATTTTTACCGGCTATCTGGAGACTACGGCCTCGGGCGTGTTTTTTACCTTGTTCACCATTTTCGGCGGCATCTTTTCCTTCGCCTTGATTTTAGTTTTAACTTTTTATATGGTGGTGGAAGAGAGCGCCATAAAAAAGCTGATTTGGTCGCTGGCGCCGGCCAAACACCAAGCCTATCTGATGCATTTGGTCAACCGCATGCAATTGAAAATGGGCTACTGGCTGCGCGGCCAGCTGATTATCGCTTTGTCTTTGGCCGTCATGTCCTATATCGGCCTGGAAATTTTGGGCGTTAATTACGCCGCGGTGCTGGCGATTTTAGTCGGCCTGTTTTCTTTCATTCCTTACATGGGAGCGATTTTCGGCGCCATCCCGGCCGTGTTTATCGCTTTCACAGAGTCTAGCGTCTTGGCGGTTTTGTCCGTAATTTTGTTTTATATCATTCATTTTATTGAAGGCAATTTTCTTCAGCCCAAAGTCATGCAGAAAGCGGTGGGCTTAAACCCGATTATCAGCATCCTGGCCATACTGGCCGGGTTTAAATTGGCCGGCATCTTCGGCGCGGTTTTGTCCATCCCGGTTTCCACGGCTTTGGCGGTTTTCATTAAGGACGTATTTGCGGGCCGGGAGGCAAGAATTGAAAATTAAAACATGCCAGACAAAATCACCGATAAATTAGAAAAGGTTATTGCGGCGTTATTAAAAGGCACCGTTTTCCTCCTGCCTTTGTTTTTTTTGCCCTGGACCGCGGAATTTTTTGAATTTAACAAGCAATTTTTGCTTTGGCTGGTTATGCCCTTAGCTTTATTTTTATGGCTTTTTAAAACAATTAGGCAAAAACAGCTGAAAATTAAAACTAATATTTTAAATTTGCCCATCCTGCTGTTTCTGCTCTTGGCCGCCGCGTCTGCCGTTTTCAGCTTGGATCGGTTTTCTTCTTTCTTCGGCTACTATGGCCGATTTTCCGACGCTTGGCTGGGGCTTTTAAGCCTGGTGATATTTTATTTTTTGCTCATTAATACCGGCGTCGCCGACAGCGCGAAAAAGATTTATGATTTGCTGAAATTATTTATTTACTCGGCCTTGGCGGCCGCGGCGGTAAGTTTTTCGGCCAGGGTTGGTTTTTTAAAACTGTTGTCCGTCGAGGCGCCAAACTGGCTTAGCTCGCCCTGGTTTAATCCGGCCGGGGGCTCGCTTTATAGCTTGGGAATTTTTTTAACCACCGCCGCGGCCGCGGTGGTCGGCTTATTTTTAACCGGCAAACTGAAAAAATCCGAACGTTATATTTTCGGCGGCGGTCTGATTTTAATTGTGATTGTTTTGGTATCGGTAAATTCGTCCTGGTTGGGCTTGAAGCCGCCCCAGGAAGCGATTTTAGATTATAGTCCGGCGTTGGCAATCGCCAAGCAAGCTTTAAAGGCCAGCCCGTTTTTGGGCAGCGGCCCGGGAACTTTTGCCTACGACTTTTCCCTTTACCGGCCGGCCGAATTAAATCAAAATCCGCTTTGGCAGGTCAGATTTGACAAAAGCGCTTCGCAGATTTTGGAGCTGCCGGCGACTTACGGATTGCTGGGGCTGCTTGGTTATTTTTTGATTGCGAGCTTGATTATTTATTTAAACGTTAAATTATTAATTAAGCATGGCAGAGCCTGGCGGACTGAGGGCAAAAGCGGGGATTATAATTTAGCCATTACCTTGTTTTCGGTTTTCCTCTGGCTTTTTCTCTGCCAGATATTTTTCCAAACCAATACGGTTTTAAATTTTTCTGGCTGGCTGTTTTTGGGTCTGCTGGTTGCTTTTTGGCAAACGCGGGACGCGGTGGTATTTAAAGAAAAAATAATTAGTTTAGCCGAAAATTTAAAATGGCGAAAGTTTTGGCTGTTGGTCTTATTTTTAGCCGCCGCCGGCTGGTTTGCTTTGGCGGTTTATGAAATAAAATTTTTTGCCGCGGACGTTTTGGCCGCGCGCGGAGCTGATCGGGAGGCTGGCTTAGCCGCCGCCGGCAAATTAAACCCGAAGCGGCATAATTATGAAATCAGTTTGGCTAAATTTTATTTAAATCGGCTGAAAATTGAAGCCCGGCAGCCGAAGGATAAAAGAGACGGCAGCTACCTTAAAGCCAATATCGCTTCGGCGATTGATCAGGGGAGGCAAGCCGCTTGGCTGACGCCGAATTCGGTCGCGGCCTGGGAAACTTTAGGCATGATTTATCGCGACGCCTCGCCTTTGACTTTTAACAGCGAGCCCTGGGCGGTTGAGTCTTTTAGCCGCGCTCTAGAGCTCGAGCCGACCAATCCGGTGTTGGCGACCGAATTGGCCAAAGCCTATTTTAACAATGATGACGCAGTTAACGCGGAAAAATATTTTAAACGGGCATCGGAACTGAAGCCTGATTATTATGAAGCCAAGTTCGGCTTGGCCAAAGTTTATTTAAAAAACCAAAAAGACAAGCTGGCGTTTGACCTGTTAAATCAGTTGGCCGCGGCGACTTTCGACCCGGAAATTTTTTATGAACTGGGCAGATATTATTATAATCACGGCCAAATTGACAAAGCCGTGGAAAGATTCAAGCTGGTTTTAACCGTTTCGCCTAACCACGCCAACGGCTTGTACAGCCTGGGCATCGCTTACGAAGTTAAGGGGGAGACGGCCGAGGCTTTGAAATATTACCGGCAAGTGTTAGAATTAAATCCAGGAAACCAGGAGGTTATCAATAAAATTAAATCATTAAAGCAATAAAATTTATGTTTAACAAAATTACCGAGTGGTGTCTGGGCAGCCGGGAAAAGCGCCAAACTATTCTTTGGACGGTGGTAATTTTAGCCGCGGCTTTGCTGTTGCTCATGATTTTTAACGGTTTATTGGGCGGCGACACCAGAAATTTCGGCCGTTTGTCCGATTGGGCGGATTTTTCCAAATACCAGGCCGTGTTTTTATCTAACGGCCAGGTCTATTTCGGCAAAGTTACGGATGCCAACCAGCAGACTTTGGTGCTGGAGGACATCTATTATTTGCGCACCGCCGGCGACTTACAGACTTCGGCTGAGCAACCAGCCACCTCGGCCGAGGCGGATAATTTTTCTTTAGTTAAGCTGGGCAATGAAATCCACGGGCCGGAAGACAAGATGTCCATTAATTTAAGCCAGGTGTTGTTCGTGGAAGACCTGAAAGCCGATTCCAAAGTGGTGGAAGCGATTAGGGCGTATGAACTGAAGAAGTAATATCAATTTGTCATTCCGGCCACCGAGCCGGAATGACAACCAAGTTTTAAAGTACACAAAAAACCAAACTCCTTGTTTGGCTTCTTGGTGCCGATGGTGGGAGTTGAACCCACACGGGATTGCTCCCAAAGGTTTTTGAGACCTTCTTGTCTACCGGTTCCAACACATCGGCAAATTTAACAAAAACCAGCAAACCGGCTGGTTTTTTAGACAATATTATAATAAAGTTTTTTTGTTAATTTGTCAAAGAAGGTAAAAATGAGTTATAATATTAAAGTAAAATAAAAAAAGATTAAATCCCCCTAACCCCCTTTGTTAAAGGGGGCTATTAAGAAAATGGGTAAAATTATTTCCATCGTCAATCAAAAAGGCGGGGTGGGCAAGACCACCACGGCTTTGAATTTGGGCGCTTATCTGGCGCATTCAGGCAAGCAGGTGCTACTGGTGGACATTGACCCGCAGGCTAATGCCACTTCCGGCCTGGGCATTGACCATAAAAATTTGGAGCACGGCATTTATGAAGCTATCATCGGCCATAAGCCGATTTTTGAGGTTATAAAATACACCTTGCAAGACGGCTACAAAATCGCACCGGCTACGATTGCTTTAGCCGGGGCCGGCATTGAGCTGGTCAATCTGGATGACCGGGAATTTAAACTGGCTCGAATTTTAGATGAAATTAAAGACGAATACGATTACATTATCATTGACGGGCCGCCGTCATTAGGGCTCTTAACCGTCAATAGCCTGGTGGCGGCCGATGAAGTTTTAATTCCCATTCAGAGCGAATATTTCGCCCTGGAAGGCTTGGGACAGCTTTTGGAAACCATCAGTCTGGTGCAAAATAATTTAAAGCCGGAATTAAGCATCATGGGCGCGGTCATCACCATGTTTGACCGGCGCAACCGCCTGTCCGGCTCGGTTATGAACGAGCTGTATCAATATTTTCCTAACCGGGTTTTTAGAAGCATTATTCCGCGTTCGGTGAAATTGGCCGAAGCGCCCAGCTACGGCCGGACGATTTTGTACTATGACCCGAAATCAAAAGGCGGGCGGGCCTATGAGAAGTTGGCGCGCGAAGTGATTGATTTGGAGAGAAGATATTAATAATTAATTATAATATTGTCATTGCGAGGAGCCCCAATGTGGCGACGAAGCAATCTCAGGTTCGAAGAAGTTTACCAGAGATTGCTTCGCTCCCTGCGGTCGCTCGCAATGACATAAGTATATTATGGCAAACAATAGTCTTGGACGGGGCTTGTCTTCCCTGATCCCCCAAAAAGTTAAAAAAGTCGCGACCGCCATTAGCGGGGAGGCGGTGGTTAGCGTGGTGAGCGAAGCTGATAAAGACCAGGTTTTGCAAATCAGCCTGGACAGAATCCAGGTCAATCCCATGCAACCGCGCCGAAATTTTAATGAGCATCAGCTTAATGAATTGATTGAATCCATTAAACAATATGGCATCATCCAGCCCTTGATTGTTACGCAAAAAAATGGCGACTACGAATTAATTGCCGGCGAACGCCGCTTGCGCGCCGCTAAAATTTTAAACCTGGCGACCGTGCCGGTAATTATTAGGCAAGCCGATGAACAGCAGAAACTGGAAGTGGCCTTGGTGGAAAATCTCCAGCGCGAAGATTTGAACGCCATTGAAGCCGCCCTGGCTTATCGCAAACTGATAGACGAATTTAATTTAAACCAGGAAGAATTGGCCATCCGTTTGGGTAAATCGCGGCCGGTCATCACCAATACTCTAAGGCTGTTAAATCTGCCGGAAGAAATTCAGGCGGCTTTGATTGACGGCCGGATTACCGAGGGGCACGCCAAAACCATCGTGGGACTGGAAAGCGAAGCCAAGCAGCTGGCGTTATTAAAAAAAATCCTTTTAAATAAAATGACCATTGAAGACGCCATGAAAGAAACTAGGGCAATGGGCGGCACCAAAATGGCGCGCATCAAGATTAACTACGCGGATAAAGATAAAGAATTCGCTTTTCGGGAATTTTTTGGCACTAAAGCCGAAATTAAGCGCAAAGGCAAAGGCGGGGAAGTTATTATCTATTTTTATTCAGATGAAGAGTTGGGGGAGATGGTGGAAAAGATAAAAAAATAAGAAGCAGGAAGCAAGAAAAATAGGTTTTTTAGACCGGTTTTTTTGTTGGCATTTTTTTTGGCAAAATGTTATATTAGAATATATGAAATTCTCCCATCTCCATGTCCATAGCCATTACTCTTTGCTTGACGGCTTGACTAAAATTGACGAGCTTATCGCTAAGGCCAAAGAAGAAGGTTCAACCAGCTTGGCCATAACCGACCACGGCGTGATGTACGGCGTAATCGAGTTTTACCAAAAATGCAAAAAGGCCGGGCTTAAGCCGGTTATCGGCGTGGAAGCTTATCTGGCGCCGGTTTCGCGGCTGAACAAAATAATAAAAGCCGATGAACGTAATTATCATCTAGTGCTGCTGGCCAAAAACCAAATCGGCTACAAAAATTTAATCAAACTCACTTCCATCGCCCACCTGGAAGGCTTTTATTATAAGCCTCGGATTGACTGGGAAGTTTTAAAGAAACACGGCGAGGGTTTGATTGCCTTAACCGCTTGTTTGTCCGGCGAAATACCTCAACTGATTATTGCCGAAAAACTTGATAAGGCGCGTAAAAGAATCTTGGAATATGCCGAACTGTTCGGGCCGGAAAATTTTTATTTGGAGCTGCAGCATCATCCCAACCTGGAGCATCAGGCCGAGGTCAATCAAGCCTTAATTAATTTTTCGCGCGAACTCAATTTGCCCCTGGTCGCCACCAATGATATTCATTATTTAAACAAGGACGACGACGAGCCTCAGGATGTTCTTTTGTGCCTCCAAACCAAAAAGAAAAAAGAAGACCGCGACCGCCTGATTATGCTGGGCGGCGATTATTCCTTTCGGTCGGTTAAGGAAATGGTTGAGGCTTTTAAAGAAGTGCCGGAGGCGATTGACAACACGCAAAAAATTGCCGAGGCCTGCGATTTGGAAATTGAATTGGGGCAAATCCAGCTGCCTTATTTCCCCGTGCCGGATGGCCAGGAAATTGAGACTTATTTGGACAATTTATGCCGCCATGGCTTGATTGAGCGCTACGGCAAAAATTATGAACAAATTGAGCCGGCGATCAAAGAGCGCATGGATTATGAGTTGTCGGTCATAAAAAAAATGGGCTGGCCGTCTTATTTTTTGATTGTGGCGGATTTCGTCAATTGGGCGAAAAGCAACAAAATTGTGGTCGGGCCGGGCCGCGGTTCGGCCGCCGGCTCGCTGGTGTCGTATTTGTTAAATATCACCAACATTGACCCGTTGAAATATGATTTATTATTTGAGCGGTTTTTAAATCCGGACCGGATTTCCATGCCTGATATTGACATGGATTTCGCCGACATTAGGCGCGACGAAGTTTTGCGCTACGTAGAAAATAAATACGGCAAGGACCATGTGGCGCAAATCATTACTTTCGGCACGATGGCGGCGCGGGCCGCCATCCGCGACGTCGGCCGGGTGCTTAATTACCCTTATGAATTGTGCGATAAGCTGGCCAAGATGATTCCGATGTTTTCTAAAATCAGAGAAGCGGTTAGCGAGATCGGCGAGTTGAAAGAAATTTATAAAAACGACGAAGCGGCGCGGCGGATAATTGATTACGCCAAGCGCCTGGAAGGCGTGGCGCGCCACGCCTCCACTCATGCCTGCGGCGTGGTAATTACCAAGGAGCCTTTGACCGAATACGTGCCCTTGCAATACGCTTCATCATCGGACCGCACGATTATCTCGCAATTTTCCCTCCACCCGGTGGAAGATTTAGGCCTACTCAAAATGGATTTTTTGGGGCTGAAAAATTTAACCATCATTGAATCGGCCATTAAGATTATGAAAAACACCCGGGGCCTGGAAATAAATATTGATAAAATTCCTTTGCATGACGAGCGCACCTATAAATTATTCCAGGCTGGCGAAACCACGGGCGTTTTCCAGTTTGAATCAAGCGGCATGAAACGGTATTTGCGCGAACTTAAACCCACCGAGTTTGAAGATATTATCGCCATGGTGGCGCTCTATCGGCCCGGACCGATGGAATGGATTCCGGATTATGTTAACGGCAAACAAGGCCGGAAAAAGCCGAATTATCTGCACCAAAAACTGGAACCGATTTTGGCCAAAACCCACGGCGTGGCCATTTATCAGGAACAGGTAATGCAGATCGCCCGCGATTTAGCCGGCTTCACCATGGCCGACGCCGACGTTTTGAGAAAAGCCATGGGTAAAAAAATCCCCAAACTTTTGGCCGAGCAAAAAGAGAAATTCGTTGACGGCTGCGTCAAAAACGGCATCACCAGCCAGCTGGGCGAAAAGATTTTTTCCTTTATTGAGCCGTTCGCCGGCTATGGCTTTAACCGGTCGCATGCCGCCTGCTACGCCTTAATCGGCTACCAAACCGCCTACCTCAAAGCCCATTGGCCGACCGAATTCATGGCCGCGCTACTCACCTCCGACCAGCAGAATACCGACCGCATCGCCATTGAGATTGACGAGTGCCGCCATATGGGCATAGCCGTCTCAGCGCCGGACATCAACCAATCGTTTGCTTCCTTCACCGTGGTTACCTCGGGCACGGAAAAAAACGCGGCGGTCAGTCCAGACGAGGTGCCGCGCACCATCCGTTTCGGCCTTAAGGCCATTAAAAATATCGGCGGCCATATTGCCGAAGAAATAATTGAAGAGCGCAAAAAGAACGGCCCCTATAAAGACCTGACTGATTTATTAGAGCGGGTTTGCGATAAAGATTTGAATAAAAAATCTTTGGAGAGCTTGATTAAATCCGGCGGTTTGGATAATTTCGGCGAGCGCGGCCAGCTCTTAGGCAATCTGGAGAACATTTTGGAATTTAACCGCGAAACCGCCAAAGCAAAATCTAACGGCCAGGCCAGCCTGTTTATGGACGCGCCCAGCGTCAATTTTAGCCGCCAGCTGAAACTGGAAGCCTCGCCTAAAGCAGAGGCAAGAGAAAAATTAGCTTGGGAGAAAGAATTGCTCGGCCTTTACATCAGCGAGCATCCGTTTTCCGACTTCAAGCAGATTTTAAATCAGGCGGTGTTGCCGGTCGCTCGGCTGGCCGAGCACCTTAGTGATTATCAGGTTTGTGTCGGCGGCGTCATCACTAAGATAAAAAAAATCATTACCCGTTCCAATGAGCCGATGCTGTTCGTGAAAATTGAAGATACCGCCGGCGGCCTGGAAGTTTTGGTTTTTCCTAGCATTTTAAAAGAAAATAATTTGCTTTGGCAGGAAGGCAAGGTGGTGCTTTGCCAGGGGAAATTATCGGATAAAGACCAAGAAGTTAAGTTGTTGTGCAATAAAGTCATGGAACTTACCGCCGCGACCACCGCCGAAGCGGTCAACAAGTTTGTAGCCAACGGCCAGGCCAACGGCCAGGCCAGAAAAATTTTTGTTCAGCCGCCAGCCAAGCTGGCTCGCCCGCCGGCTTCAGAATTTTTGGCCTTAAACCAGGATAAAATTTACATTAATCTGAACGGCGCCGCCGACGCGGCGCTCCTGGAAAGATTAAAACAGACCCTAGCCAAAAACGTCGGCGATAAAAAAGTATTTTTTAAATTATCGGCCGGCGGCCGGACTAATTTGGTGGAAACTGACTTTAAAATCAATTATAGCCAAACGTTAATCGAGGAAATCAACCGGCTATTAGACAAAAAGCGGGAAAGTTGGTAAAATAATATTATAATATTTTATCCAAATCATATGCCAGAAGGAAATTCAACCAGCCCGGTCCAAGTTAAACCAAAAAAACCACGGAGAAAAGCGGTTAAGAAAAAAATAGACAAATCCCCTTTTAAATTAAGCGAAAATTTAGCGGCTAAACCGGCCATGCCCAAAGCTGATTTTAAAGTTGGCCAGAATTTACTAGTGAAAAAACGCGACCCGAAAGAACTTTACCGCCGGTTGGCAGTGAGCTTCGCGGTTTTAACCGCAGTGCTGCTCGGAGCAGTCTGGTTTTTCACTTTTGCCAAAGTTAAAATCGTCATTATTTCAGCTAAAGAAAAAATTGCCGACAGCCTAAGCGTGGAAATCATCAATCAAGCCAATCGCTCCGGCGCCAGCCCGGCGCAAATCGCCGGAGTGGTTAAGTCGGTGCCGGTGGAGGAGACTAAAACTTTTGCTTCCAGCGGCCGAGAGGTTTTAGGCGAGGAAGTTGTCGGCCGAGTTACGATTGTCAATAATTACATAAAAAATCAGCCCTTGGTCGCCACCACCAGGCTGTTAAGCGCTGGCAACAAACTTTTCCGGTTGAAAAACACCGTTAATGTCCCGGCCGGCGGACAGGTGGTGGCCGAAGTTTATGCCGACCAAGCCAAGCCGGAAATGGCCATCGGCCCGAGCAAATTTACCATTCCCGGACTTTGGGCCGGCATCCAGGACAAAATTTACGCCCAAAGCAACCAGGCTATGGAATACAGCGAGAAAATCAAATATACCATCCAGCAAAGCGATCTTGACAACGCGGTCAAGGAATTAAAAAATAATTTGCTGGCCAATGCCGGCAAGCAACTCGGCCAGGCTTATGGCGAATATAGCCAAAGGCTTTATCAAGTGGACAATAATTCAATCAGCCAGGAAGTCCAAGGCAAAGTCGGCGAGGAAAAACGAAATTTTACCATCAAAATGAAAGCCATGGTCACGTTAATTGCCTTTGGCGATAATGACATTTACGAACGGGCAAAAATCAAACTGGCGGCGACTTTGGCCGACGATAAGCAAATCGCGGAATTTACCAAGCAAAACCTGGCCTATAGTTTGGCTAAGGTTGATTTAAGCCAAGGCCTGGCCGAAGTTAAGGTTATTTTTGAAGCCAAGGCGACCCTAAAAGACAGCGCCAAGGTGATAAAGAAAGATAGTTTAGCCGGCATGAATTATGAGCAGTTAAAAGCCTACTTAAACAGCCTGCCGGAAGTGGCCGGTTATGAGATAAATTTTTTGCCGGCTTTCATTAAAAAAGCGCCGAATTTGGTGGACCGGATTGAAGTGGAGATAAGAAAATAATAAGTTTGACAATTAGAAATTAATAAAATATACTAAATATTACTTAAAGGCGATTGCTATGGTTACCAGCCATAGTCCGTAAACGGAATCCCGAATGTTCGGGACTAAGCCTGCAAATGAGCGTCCTGCCTCGGTTTTAAAACTGGAGCGGGAAAGCTGGGTGGAACCGCGGGAAAACCCCGTCCCAGTGCATTATTTTTTAATGCCTTGAGACGGGGTTTTAAAATAAATAAATTGTCATTGCGAGGAGCTTCAGCGACGAAGCAATCTCTGGTTAAGTTCCGAGTTCGTGAGATTGCGAAGTTTATCCCGAGCGTTAGCGAGGGACCTGCGTTGCCTTCAGTCGCTCGCAATGACATCTATATCAATATGTCCGAAGAAAAAAATAACAAAAAACTGGAAGCAATCCGCCATTCCTTGTCGCATTTAATGAGTATGGCGGTAGAAGAATTGTATCCCAAAGTCGGCTTGGGAGTGGGGCCGGCGATTGAAAACGGCTTTTACCAGGATTACGGCTTGCCCGAAGCGATTACGCCGGAAATATTACCCAAGCTGGAAAAACGGATGCGGGAGATGATTAAAGACAAGATTAAGTTTGAACGGCATCAAGTTGGTTTTAAAGAAGCACTGGAGTTTTATGAACACGATCCGTATAAAACCGAGATGATTCATGGCTTGAAAGCCGCCGGCGAGAAAAAAGTTAGTTTTTATAAATCCGGATTTTTTGATAATCTCTGCGACGGCCCGCATGTCGACTCGACCAAAGAAATTGATCCAGCAGCTTTTAAATTGACAAAAATCGCCGGCGCTTATTGGCGCGGCGACGAAAAAAATAAAATGCTAACTAGGATTTATGGCGTAGCGTTCGCCAGTAAAGAGGAATTGGATAATTATTTAAAGATAATGGAGGAAGCGGAAAAGCGCGACCATAGAAAATTAGGCAAAGAGTTGGACTTGTTTGTGTTCTCTGAAATAGTGGGCAGAGGATTGCCCTTGCTCACGCCTCGCGGCACGGTGATTAGAAGAGAGTTGGAAAAATTTGTTTTGGAAGAGGAAGCCAAAAGAGGCTATCAGCATGTAGTCACCCCGCCCTTGGCTAAAGTTGAGTTATATAAAAAATCCGGCCACTTTCCTTATTACAAAGACACCATGTATCCGGTAATGAAGGTGGACGAAGAGGAATTAATTTTACGTCCCATGACCTGCCCCCACCATTTTGAGCTTTATAATTCCCGACCGAGAAGCTATAAAGAGCTGCCGCTGCGTTTGGCCGAAATTGCATCTCAATTCAGATATGAAAAAAGCGGAGAATTGTCGGGGCTGACGCGGGTGAGAATGTTCTGCTTGGCGGATGCTCATATTATTTGCGCCAAAGAACAGGCAGAAGATGAAATTAAAAATGTTTTAGATTTAATTGACTACTCCAATAAAATTTTTGGCTTGAAAAGGGGTAAAGATTATCGCTATCGGCTTTCCCTGGGAGATAGGGCTGATAACGAAAAGTATTACAAAGATGACGCGGCTTGGGAGAAGGCTGAAGGCATTTTAAGAAACGTTCTCAAAAAAATCAAAGCGCCTTATGTTGAAGCGGGAGGAGAAGCCGCCTTTTACGGGCCGAAAATTGATGTGCAGATGAAGAAAATAAACGGCCAGGAAGAGACCGCTTTTACCGTGCAATATGATTTTGTTATGCCAAAAAGGTTTAAAATGAAATATATTGACAGAGATGGAAAAGAAAACGAACCGATTGTGATTCACCGTTCTTCTATCGGCTGTTTTGAAAGAACCATGGCATTTCTTATTGAGCATTACGCCGGCGCGTTTCCGGTTTGGCTGGCGCCGGTACAGGTTAAAATCGTTTCCGTGGGTTCGGGGCACGTGGAATTTTCCCGCAAGCTGGCAGACGAGTTTAAACAAAGTGACATTAGAGTAGAAGTTGACGAGTCGGATGAAACCGTTGGCAATAAAATCAGGAAAGCCGTGGTCGAGAAAGTTCCGTACATGTTGGTGGTGGGCGACAAAGAAATGAATTCCGGCAAGCTGGCCGTGAGAGACAGGGGAGAGAAGACAACTAGGGAAATTGGGAAACAGGAATTTATGGAAGAGGTGAAAGGAAAAATAAAAGAAAAAAAGTAAATTTTAATAAAAAAAGACGAGAAAATAATTTCTCGTCTTTTTAATTCGTGTGAATTTTTAAATTCTGGATTCCGGCTCAAGGCCGGAATGACAACGAAGATTAGAAATCCAAATTTTCCACCTTCTTGGCGTGCGTCTGGATGAAGTGTTTGCGCGGACCCACGTCCACGCCCATAAGCATTTCAAAGGTTTCATTGGCTAAGGCCGCGTCATCAACGTTAACCTGCTTCATGATGCGGCTGGCCGGGTTCATAGTAGTTTCCCAAAGCTGCTGGGGGTTCATTTCGCCCAAGCCTTTATAGCGCTGAATATTAATGCGGGTTGAAGTTTTGGCTTGGGTTTGTTCTTCGGTCTGTTCTTCTTCGTTTTCCACCACTTCGGTTTTGCCGCCGCCTAGCTCTTTTACTATTTTATCTTTTTCAACGTCAGAATAAGCGTATTTTACGGCCGCGCCCTTTTTGATTTGATAAAGCGGCGACTGGGCGATGTATAAGTTGCCGTTAGTCACTAAGGCGTTAAAATGCCGGTAGAATAAAGTTAAAAGAAGGGTCCTGATATGCGCGCCGTCAACGTCCGCATCAGTCATGATAACGATGCGGTGATAGCGCAGTTTGCCCAAGTCAAACTGGTCGTCAATATTGGCGCCTAAGGCGATAACTAAATTTTTGATTTCGTTGTTAGCCAGCATTTTATCTAATCGCGCCCGTTCCACGTTTAAAATTTTGCCGCGTAAAGGCAGAATGGCCTGGAATTTTCGGTCCCGGCCCTGCTTGGCTGAGCCGCCGGCCGAATCGCCCTCAACGATGTAAAGCTCGCTTTCTTCCGGGTTGCGGCTGGAGCAATCCGCCAGTTTGCCCGGCAGGGTCATGCCTTCCAGTGCGCCTTTTCTTAAAATGGAAGCGCGGGCGGTGCGGGCGGCGATCCTGGCCTGGGCCGAAAGAAAGCATTTAGCCACGACAGTTTCGGCTTGGCGCGGGTTTTCCTGCAAGAATGAGGCGAAAGCGTCGCCGAAAATCTGCTCCACGTAGGTTTTCATGTCAGTATTGCCTAACTTGCCCTTGGTCTGGCCTTCAAATTGCGGATTAGTGAGCTTAACGCTCACAATGGCGGTTAAGCCTTCGCGCACGTCGTCGCCGGTTAGGTTTTCATCTTTCTCTTTGATTAAATTTTGCGCTCGCGCGTAGCTGTTTAAAGTCCGGGTAAGCGCGGTGCGGAAGCCGGCCAGGTGCGTGCCGCCTTCGGGGTTAATGATATTATTGGCGAAAGCCAAGACGGTTTCGTTAAAACCGTCGTTATATTGCAAAGCCACTTCAACTCGGGAGTCGTTAATTTCTTTGTCTACGTAAAAGATAGTCTCATTTTTAACCAGGTTATTGCGGTTTAAGGATTTTATGTAGGCTTTAATGCCGCCTTCAAAGAAAAATTTATAATCTTTAATTCGGTGGTTTTTACGCCGGTCGGCTATTTTGATGGTAATACTCTTGGTCAGATAGGCCTGCTGCCTTAAGCGGTCCAAAATCATGCCCCAGCTGAATTCCAGAGTTTCAAAAATCCGCGTGTCCGGCCTAAAAGTGATAATGGTGCCGGTGGTTTTGGAGTTGCCGATGGGTTTAACTTTTTTGAGCGGTTTGCCGCGCTGATACTCCTGCAGCCAGATTTTACCTTCGCGGTGCACCTCGGCTTTTAAGTATTCGCTTAAAGCGTTGACCACGGACACGCCCACGCCATGCAGCCCGCCGGAAACCTTGTAGCCGCCGTGGTCGCCGAATTTGCCGCCGGCGTGCAGCTTGGTCAGAACCGTTTCCAGGGCGGAAACCTTGGTAACTTTATGAATGCCCACCGGAATGCCGCGGCCGTTATCCGTCACTTCCACCAGGCTGTTGTCCAATAAGGTGACGCCGATTTCCGTGGCATAGCCGGCCATGGCTTCGTCAATGCCGTTATCTACCACTTCCCAGACCAAATGGTGCAGGCCGGTAGCCGAAGTGGAGCCGATGTACATACCCGGCCTTTTTCTTACCGGTTCAAGCCCTTCTAGAACGGTAATTGATTCAGCGCCGTAATCCGCGCCCACAGATTTTTTACTTAGTTTTTTATCCGCCATAATATTGTTAGTATTTTATTTATAATTAGCCATTTTAAACCTAAAAACAAAACCAGGCTTTAGGCTAGTTTCTATACTTAAATTTTAGCAAAAAAGCGTCTAAATGACAAGCTATTTTTTTTATGGTAAAATAAATTTATAGCATTATGAATAATCCTAACTTTAATCAGGCGAAAGAGATTGAAAAAAAATTGGAAAATTATGCCGGTCCGGAAGGCATTACCACCAAAGAGCTGGAAAGAGGCTTGTGGTATGTTGAGCATCGGCGGCAATTAAGGCTGATTTTAGTCGGCTTTTTAATTTTGGTTTCCGCGGTTTCCTGGGTTTACGCGATTTACGGGGTTGCTTATTATTTGGCTCGGGGCATGAAAGAGGATGAAATTCTGACCAAGCAATTAGTGCAGGTTTCAAGCGTCGGCCACGAGTATGTGGCGCAAATCGCCGCCAAACAGTTGAGTTTAGGCCCGGTGGGAGTTTTAAAGTCTTCGGGCCAGAGATACGACCTTTATGTCCAGCTGAAAAATGACAACCAGAGATGGTGGGCGGAGTTTGATTACTATTTTTTGGTCGCGGGCAAGCCAACGGAAAAAACGAGCGGCTATATTTTTCCGCTGGAAGACAAATATCTCTTGGCTTTGGCTCATGAATTCGCCGCCGCTCCGGTCGCCGCCCAACTGATTATAGAAAATATCAGCTGGCATCGGCTGGATGCCCATAAAATCGCCGATTGGCAAGCGTATTATAAAAGCCGTTTGGCCATAGCCAGTCGGGACGTTAAATTTACGCCAGCCGGCGGTGGCCAGAAGCTCAATCAATTAAGCTTTAACTTGGTTAATCAGACGGCCTATAATTATTGGGAAGTGGGCCTGACCATTTTATTGATGAATGGCGGCAGCTTGGTCAACGTTAACCATTATGGCTTAAGCGATTTTATGTCCGGCCAGACCAAGCCGGTGGTCATCAATTGGGCGGGCGCGGTCGGCCCGGTCAGCGAAGTTAAAATTATTCCGGAAATCAATATTATGAAAGATGACATCTATATTCCTTACGAAGGAGGAGTGGGACAGGAGAAGTAAATAAATGTTTAACCGATTAATCATATACTTAAAAAATTTTGATTGGATATTATTCACCGCGGTTCTGCTTTTGGTCTGTTTTGGTCTGGCCGAGATTTACAGCGTGGCCCTGGGGCGCTCTTCGGTTGATTTGCTTAATTTCAAGAAACAAATCATTTTTATTATCATCGGCATTGGCTTGCTTTTTTTATTGGCTGGTTTTGACTACCATAGTTTAAGGAGCTACAGCAAGTATTTTTATGTCAGCGGCTTTATTCTTTTGGCCGGAGTTTTATTTTTCGGCCAGACCATCAGGGGAACTAAAGGTTGGTATGATCTGGCCGGTTTTAATCTGCAGCCGGTTGAATTGATTAAATTTGTTTTAATTTTATTTTTGGCAAAGTATTTTTCCGCCGTGTCGCCAAAAACCGACGGCTTAAAGCACCTCTTAATCTCCGGCGGCGCCACGCTGTTAATGATCGTTTTGGTTTTGGCCCAGCCTGATTTCGGTTCAGCCATGCTGTTGTTTTTAGCCTGGCTGGCCATGATTCTTATCGTCGGCTTCAACAGAAAATACCTATTAGCCGTTGGCTTGATGCTAATTTTGGTTTTCGGCTTGTGCTGGCAGTTCGTCCTGCGCGATTACCAGAAAGAGAGGATAATCACTTTTTTAAATCCGTCGTCCAGTCCGCTGGCTCAGGGCTATAATGTAACACAAGCGATTATCGCCGTTGGTTCGGGCGGGCTGACTGGGCGGGGCATCGGTTTCGGTTCGCAATCCCAGCTAAAATTTTTGCCCGAAGCGCAAACCGACTTTATCTTCGCCGTGGTAGCCGAAGAACTGGGTTTTTCCGGGGTCTTGCTTATTTTATTATTTTTTGCTATATTTTTTTATCGCTGCCTCTATCATTTGAAAAGAGTCAATAATGATTTCGGCGTATTTTTTATTTTAGGCGCGGTTAGCTTGATTTTTATTGAAATGTTTATTAATATTGGAATGAACTTGGGCCTGGTGCCGGTAATCGGTATTTCCCTGCCATTCTTGAGCTACGGCGGCAGCGGCTTGATTTCCAGCCTAATGCTGGTCGGCGTGATAGAAAGCATTATCATAAGATCTAAAATTAATTATTAACCTATGACCAAGGTACAACTTAAAGCGCGGGTTAGAGTTGAAACTAACGGCCAAGCCAAAAAAATTATCGCCAGCGGTTTTATCCCGGCGGTAGTTTACGGAGCCGGCCAGGCTAACGTGAACATTAAAGTCAAACGGCACGATTTTGATAAAGCCTTTAAACTGGCCGGTGAATTTAATTTGATTGACTTAGTCGTTACTGGCGGCCGGGAGATTAAAGTGATCGTTAAAGAGGTGCAAAAGGACGGCTTAACCGATAAAATCATTCACGTTGATTTTTATCAGGTTGATATGGCCAAAGAAATAACCACGGAAATTCCTTTGAATTTTATCGGTGAAGCCAAGGCGATTAAAGACTTGGGCGGGACTTTAGTTAAAAATATGGACGCGGTGGAAGTCAGGTGCCTGCCCGGAGACTTGGTTAGCCATATTGATGTTGATATTTCTAACTTAGATAATTTTGACCAATTCATCAGGCTTCATGATTTAACCATGCCGGCGGGTGTTGAGTTGGCCCAGGAGACCAACGAGGCGGTTATCGGCGTGGTGGAAACTAAGGTTAAAGTGGAAGCGCCGGCGCTCTCTGAAGCCGCTCCGGTCGAGGGCCAAGTCGCCCCGGCCGAAGCGGCTGAACAAGTTGAAGCGGACAAGCAAGCTTAAGCCTTTTAACATACGCAAAATCATGTTATAATATTAACATAAATTCTCATCCTCAAAGGAGGACCTTAAGAATTATGTTAGATGGAAAAAAATCATTTAATCAAGCCGGGTTCACCCTGTTAAATCCGACGAAGTCGGTGCGTAGCAATTTAACAGGGTTCACCTTAATTGAGCTTTTAGTGGTTATATCCATCATTGGCTTTTTAACCGTGGCTTCGGTAGTGGTGTTTAATATCGTCAGAATGAACGCCCGCGACGCGGTCAGGGTTGGCAATGTCGCCACCGTCAAGCGGGCTTTGGCCATGTATTTAAATGATTCCTTGACCGGTTATCCGGCATCGAACGGAGAGTGTTTAAAGGCCAGCCAGGGCGTGGGCAAAGAACTTAAGGACGCCCAAGTTTTGCTGGAAGTCCCCTTTGATCCTTTGTGGGCGGCGTCAACGCCCAGTCCGAGCGTTGCCGGCGATACCGACGGCTTTTGCTATTGGTATGTTGCCAGCGCCATTGACGCTTACGAGTTAAGTTATTTTTTGGAATCTAACTCCAAGTCTGGCGGCGCCGGCTCCCATACCACCACTCAATAAAGCGCGTTGGTTTTTTGTTATGCCGGAGATTAGCCATATCACTCCCTATAAAGTGCAAAAATTGGTGGCGCTGGTTTTTATCGGTTGCGCCATTATATTATTTTTGGCCGGTTTTGACACTATCAAAGCGAAAGTCAGGGACGTAAAAAGGCGGGCTGATGTTAAAATTTTAATCAAGGCGCTTGATTTATATCATGACAAATACGGTAAATATCCCGATTCGGTTGACGAGTGGCGGGGCTGGGATTTAAGCTTCGGCCATAACGGCAGCCAGGTGAATTTTATAGAACAGCTGGGACGGGAACGATTGGTTGACCGAGCGGTGAAAGATCCGATTAATGACGCGGTTCATCATTATCGCTATCAGAAATTCAGGGCCGGCGACTTCGGCTGCCAAAATTCTTTTTATATTTTGCAGGCGGTAAATTTTGAACTATCTTCCAAAGATAATGGCGCGGGCTCATGTCCGGAATTCAACTGGGCTGAACTAACGCCTAACGGCTACACGGCGCAGGATACTGATTAGGGCTATTTTGTTTGGCTATATGAAATTATTTTTCCTGCTTAGATAAAATTTGGGCGTTTTTTACAAAAAATTATTTTTTGTAAAAAATCGCTACAATTTTATATGCGCGATAAAAATAATTTCACATAGCCAAACTAGGCAATTTTAATAATTGCTAATCTATTAAGGCCGGACAGGTCTTTTTTTATTTGGATTTTTTTAGCGAAAGAAAATATTTTTTTCATTTTAGGACCGTGGAGGTGGCCGATTTCGCACAAGAGGGTTAAATTTAATTTTTTTAAGGATTTAATCTGTTTGGCCAATTTTCTATACAAAGACAAGCCGTCAGCGCCGCCAGCTATGGCTACTTTCGGTTCAAATTTTAAGCCTAGGCTGTCGCTGCTTTTTAATAATTTTTTCCATTTGCTATCAAGGTAGGGCAGATTTGCTAAAACGACGAATGACGAATGACGAATGACGAATTTAGAATTTAATAAGGGTTCCAGCAAATCGCCTTTGAAAAATTTTATATTCTTAGCCACGCCGTGAAGTTTGGCGTTTTGTTTAGCGACGGCCAAGGCTTTTTTTGAAATATCAATGGCCATGAGTTTTTGTTTGGTAAGCTTCGCCAGAGTGATTGCGATGCATCCTGACCCGGTACCGACGTCAACCAGAGTTACGAGTTTTGAGTTGCGAGTTATAAGTTTAGCTGCTTCCTGGACCAGTAATTCGGTTTCCGGCCTTGGTATCAAGACATTTTTATTAACATAAAAATCCAGGCCGTAGAATTCTTTATGGCCGGTTAAGTAAGCGACGGGTTCGCCTCCCAAGCGGCGGGAAATTTTAAGTTTAAAATTTGAAATTTGGCTGGCTGTAAGTTTTCTCTCTCCATGAGCCAATAAAAATTCGCGCGGTTTTTTTAAAATCGCGGATAATAAAATTTCCGCTTCAAGCCGCGGGAGTTTAAGGCCGTGGGCGCTTAATTTGGCGGCGGCGAGTTTAAGGGTTTGTTTTATTATCATTTATTTTGCCGCTTTCTTTAGCGCCTCAATTATCTCACCGATATTTCCATCCATTATTTTGGATAAGCCGTGCCAGTTTTGTTTAAGGCGATGGTCGGTCAGGCGGTCCTGGGGGAAGTTGTAAGTCCTGATTTTTTCGCTTCGGTCGCCCGAGCCGATTTGCTGTTTTCTTTGCACGGATTCTTTGGCGCGCTTGGCTTCTTCCATTTTGGCGAGTAAGCGCGAGCGCAGGATTTGCATGGCTTTTTCCTTATTTTGGTGCTGTGATTTTTCGTCTTGGCAAGTGACCACCAGGCCAGTGGGCAGATGGGTGATTCTGACGGCCGAATAGGTGGTGTTAACGCTTTGGCCGCCCGGTCCGGAGGAGCAGTAAGTGTCGATTCTGATGTCTTGAGGCTTTATTGCCAAATCAACTTCCTCGGCTTCGGGCATGACGGCAACGGTCACGGCGCTAGTATGCACCCGGCCGGCCTTTTCGGTTTCCGGCACCCGTTGCACCCGGTGCGTGCCGGCTTCAAATTTTAAATTTCCATAAACGTTTTTTCCGCTAAGAGAAAAAATAATTTCTTTATAGCCGCCGATGCCGATGCGGTTGGCATATAAAATAGCCAATTTCCAGCCCTGGCGCTCGGCGTAGCGGGCATACAGCCTGAACAATTCGGCCGCGAATAAGGCCGACTCGTCGCCGCCGGTGCCGGCGCGGATTTCCATGATAATATTTTTTTTGTCATTCGGGTCGGCCGGATGGAGTTCGGCTGCAAGCTTGGCCTTTAACTCATTAATCCGCGGCTTCAGTTTGGCTGATTCTTGCTCGGCGATTTCCACCAGTTCCCGGTCCGATTCGCTATTTATGATTTCTTCGTTTTGCTCGAATTGATTTTGTCTTTTTTCCAATTCTAAAATCAACTCAAGGGTATATTTGAGTTCGCTGTGCTCTTTGGAAATTTTTTTTAGCTTTTTTGGGTCGGTAATAACCGCCGGGTCGCTAAGCTGATTTTCCAAGTCTTTAAATTTTTGTTTGACAGCGGAATACATAAAATAAAAACGGTTATTCTCTTGATTATGCCATAAATATATTATAGCACAATAAAAAGAATAACCGTTTAAAGTCGTTACTTTTTCTCGGTTTTTTTGGCGGCCCTGGCTTTGGTTTTGGCCGCGCGCTTAGCTCGTTTGTTTTTGTGAACCGGTTTAATTTTGGCCTTGGCGTCAACCTTGGCGCGGAATTTTTCCACGCGGCGGGCCGAGTCAAGTAATTTTTGTTTGCCGGTGTAGAAGGGATGGCAGGCGGAGCAAATTTCCACTTTGAGTTCGGGTAAAGTTGAGCCGGTGGTAAAAGCGTTGCCGCAGGCGCAAGTCGCTTTGGCGTCTTGGTAATATTTTGGATGAATGTCTTTTTTCATTTTTAAAGATTAACATAAAAAATAAATTTTGGCAAGTCTGATAAAAAAGTTGACAAAATATTGTGAATATTATAATCTATGGGCATAGCTTAAATGGCTATTTTATTTAATTTAATAAATCTCTTATACTCTATATGAAAATTCCCACAGTGGAAGAGATGCTTAAGGCTGGAATGCATTTTGGGCATCGCACTTCAAAATGGCATCCGAAAATGGAGCCTTTTATTTTTGGCTCAAGAAAAGGCGTGCACATCATTGATTTAAGAAAAACCCGAGAATTGCTCGGTGAAGCCCTGGAGTATTTAAAAAGAGAGGCTCAAGCCGGCAAGGCGATTTTACTGGTGGGCACTAAAACACAGGTAAAAAATTTACTGAAAAAAACCGCGGTAGAAACCGGCATGCCTTACGTTTCGGAAAGATGGCTGGGCGGCCTACTGACCAACTTCGCCGTGATTAGGAATTTGGTGAGAAAATATAAAGATTTAATGGAGAAAAGAGACAGCGGCAAGCTTGATAAATACACCAAGAAAGAAAGGCTGGATTTTGACCGCGAAATCGTCAAGCTGGAAAATAATGTCGGCGGCCTGGTGAGTTTGATCAAAACTCCTGACGTGATTTTTATTTGGGACATCAAAAAGGAAAAAACCGCTTTCGCCGAAGCCAAGAAAAAGAAAATTCCGTTGGTGGCGGTTTGCGACACTAACGTCAACCCTGACGGCGTACAACATATCATTCCGGCCAATGACGACGCCTCTAAAGGCATTAAGTTGGTGCTAGAGCTGGTGGGAGAAGCCATTTTAGAAGGCAAAATGGAAAAAGAAAAGAAAGCTAATAATCAATAATAAATTTATGGAAAAGTTAAAAATATTGCGTGAAAAAACCGGCGCCGGCATCGGCGATTGCCAAGCCGCCTTGACAGAGGTCGGCGGCGACATTGACAAAGCCGTGGAAATTTTAAGGAAAAAAGGCATTGCCAAGGCGGCCAAACGAAGCGATCGCGAAACGCGCGAAGGCGTCATTAAACTGGCGGTGAGCGATGACGCCAAAACCGGCTATATTGTGGAAATCAACGCCGAGACCGATTTCGTGGTCAGAAGCGAAAAATTTCAAGCTTTCGCCGCGAAAATTTTGGATTTAATTATTGCCAAACAGCCTGAGGATTTGGCTGAATTGATATCTTTAAATTTTGCTGGCAGTACGGTCAAAGAAGATTTAGACAGCTTGAGCGGCGTGATTGGCGAGAAGTTGGACGTTAAAAGATATGATAAATTAACTTCAAGCGGCACGGTGGCGGTTTATTCGCACTCGGGCGGGAAAATCGGCGTTTTAGCGGCTTTAAACAAAGAAGGCCAAAGCGACATCGCTTATGACATCGCCATGCAAGTTGCGGCCGCCAACCCGAAATATATCGCGCCGGCAGACGTGGCGGCCGGGGAAATCGCCAAAGAAAAAGAAATTTACCGCGAGCAACTCTTGAAAGAAGGCAAGAGCGAAAACATGATTGAAAAAATCACGGCCGGGAAGCTCGAGAAATTTTACGAAGAAGTCTGTCTGGTGAAACAAGAGTATATCAAAGATGACAAAAAGCAGGTTGAAGATATTTTGGGCGGAGTGAAAGTGGAAAAATTTATCAGGTATAGCCTATAATTTTTGTATGAAACTAGTTCAGGTACAATTCGCGCCTTGGGACAAAAAATATAATTTTGACCCGTTTGCTTTGGACGTAAAAATCGGCGATCAGGTGATTGTTAAAACAGAACTGGGCGTGGAGTTAGGCAAAGTGGTTGGTTTCGCGACCGCGCCCGACGCTGACCCGGAAAAGCCGGCTGAAGGCGAGTCAGTGGAAATTAAGAAGGTTATCAGAAAGGCCGAGCCGGCCGATTTGGAAAAACTGCCCAACGACAAGCAGAAGAAAAAAGATTTTACTTTTTGCCGCAAGCTGATTGAGAAATACCAGCTGCCCATGAAATTGGTTGACGTGCATTACTCGTTTGACGGCGCGCGCCTGACTTTTCCTTTTATCGCGGATAGCCGAGTGGATTTTCGCGAGCTGGTTAAAGATTTGACCAAGCATTTCAGCAAGGCCATCAGGCTTCAGCAAATCGGCATCCGCGACGAAGCGCGCCACTCGGGCGATTTCGGCCATTGCGGCCGGCCGTTATGTTGCGGCCGCTTTTTAGGCGAACTCAATTCCATCACTTCGGAGATGGCTGAACTGCAACAATGCGTGCACCGCGGTTCGGAGCGCATTTCCGGCGTTTGCGGCCGCTTGATGTGCTGTTTATCGTTTGAAGAAGACGGTTATAAAAAATTAGCCGAAAAATTGCCGTTGGTTGACAGTGAAGTTAAAGTTGAAGGCAAGCGCGGCCGGGTTATTGCCCAGCATATTTTAAAACAAACGGTTGATGTTTTACTGGAAGGTTCTAACGGCGAGGGCGGCGATGTAGTGGAAGTGGAAGCGAAAAAAATTAAGAGGTAAGAAGTTAGAAGTAATAATAAAAAAGCGGCCGAAGGGCTGTTTTTTGTTTTGTCTAATATATGTTATAATTATTCTATAATTTTTAACCGTAAAAATATGAACATTGCGATAAACGGCTTTGGCCGGATTGGCCGAAGCGCTTTTAAGGCTTTACTTAATAAAAAGGGGGTAAAAATCGTGGCCATTAATGACCTGACCGACACCAAAACGCTGGCGCATTTGCTAAAGCACGACAGTTGTTATGATTTTGATAAAAAGGTTGAGGCCGTCGCCGATAGTTTAGCGGTGGACGGCAAGAAATACCAGGTGTTCAAGGAAAAAGAGCCGGCCAAACTGCCTTGGGGAAAAATGAAAGTGGATATTGTTTTGGAATGCACCGGCAGATTTACGGATGTTGCCGGCGCCGGGCAACACCTGGAAGCTGGCGCCAAGAAGGTGATAATTTCCGCTCCGGCTAAAGAGACACCTCACCCTAACCCTCTCCTTAGTAAGGAGAGGGGACAAATTAAAACCATTATTTTGTCGGTCAATGAAAAAGATTTAAGCAAAAGCGATAAAATCATTTCCATGGCGTCCTGCACCACCAATTGCCTGGCGCCGGTAACGAAAATAATCAGGGATAGTTTCGGCATAAAAAAGGCTGTCATGTCCACGATTCATGCTTATACGGCGGACCAAAATTTGGTGGACGGAACTCATAAAGATTTAAGGCGCGCTCGCGCCGCGGCCGTGAATATCGTGCCAACCACTACGGGAGCGGCTCGCGCCGCGGCCCTAACCATTCCGGAACTGGCCGGAAAATTTGACGGCTTGGCTTTACGCGTGCCCACGCCCGTAGTGTCGCTTTGCGATACGGTTTATATTATGGAAAAAGTTGTGACTGCCGAAGCCGTGAACGACGCTGTAAAAAAAGCCGCGGCCGGAAGCTACCAAAGCATCGTGGCCGTAACCGATGAGCCGCTGGTATCGTCGGATTTCATCGGAAATTCCGCGAGCGCGATTGTTGATTTAGCTTTAACCAAAGTAATTGACGGAGACATGCTGAAAATTATTAGTTGGTATGATAATGAGTGGGGCTATAGTTGTCGGTTAGCTGATTTATGTGAGCAGATAGATAAAAAGAAGTTAATTTAATAATTTTTGTGAGTGACATTTTATCTAAAATAAAGAAAGCTAACTTGGTCGGCCGCGGCGGCGCCGGTTTTTTTGTGGCCGAGAAATGGCTCTCCGTCGCTAAAGCTTTGGAGAGTAAATCCGCTGACAATAAGAAATGTTTTGTAGTGTGCAACGCGGCCGAGGGCGAACCGGGCGTAATGAAGGACGGCTGCATTTTGGAGCATTACGCGGCTCGGGTAATTGATGGCATAAAAATCGCCATTGACTTTTTGTCTGCCGAAAGAGCTTTTTTGTATTTAAATTATGCTTACCATAAAAAATTAAATAAAAAATTAGCCAGCCTGATTAAAGACGCTAAAATTGAGATATTCGTTAAACCGATTAACTCCGGTTATATCGGCGGGGAAGAAAGCGCGATTTTAAACGCCATTGAAGGCAAACGGATTGAGCCCAGATTAAGACCGCCCTTTCCCACGACCAGCGGGCTCTGGGGCCGCCCCACCTTAATCAACAACGTGGAGACGTTTTATAATGTGAGCCTGGTGGCGGCCGGCCAGTTTAAAAACACCAGATTTTATACCATTTCCGGCGATTGCCCGTTTGAGGGAGTTTTTGAATTGCCGGATAACTTAACCGTGGAAAAAATTTTAAAACAAACCGACAATTTTCCTAAATTTCCTTTTTTCATTCAAGTCGGCGGCAACGTCTCCGGCGAAGTCTTTAACGCTAAGCAGCTAAAGCGGCCGGCCTCGGGCGCCGGTGCCATTACGGTTTACAGCCAGGCCAAAAATGATTTTAAAAAAGTCGTTAAAAATTGGCTGAACTTTTACGTCAACGAATCCTGCGGCCAATGCGCCCCGTGCCGCGAAGGGATATACCGGCTAAGGGATGTTTTTATGAAAGAAAAAATTGATTGGCGCCTGTTTAATGATTTGTTGGACAATTTAAGCGACGCTTCATTTTGCGCTTTAGGCGCCGCCGCGGCCGTACCCATAAAAAGCTTGATAAAAAACGTTTACCATGAAAAAAATTAACCTAAAAATAAACGGCCGGCGGCTAAGCTGCTTAGAGGGGAAAACCATCATGCAGGTTGCCCATGATAACGGCATTGAAATTCCCAATTTATGCTATCATCCGGATTTGCCCGTGAAAGCCAATTGCCGCGTCTGCGTGGTGGAAATCGTGGATCGGAAAAATTTGGCCACCGCTTGTTCAACGCCGGTTGCCGCCGGCCTGGAAATTAAGACCGACAGCGAGCGGGTCAAGCGCTCCAGAAATTTAAACCTGGAATTGATTTTCGCCGAGCACATTAAAAGATGCCCGACCTGCATTTGGCGGTTTAATTGCCAGCTGCTGGAGTACGCCGAAAAATATAAAATTGAAATTACCCATTTTTCAGACCGGAAAAGCAAAAGGAAAGTTTATAAATTCGCCAACGCCGTGGAAATTGACGGCCGGCAATGCATTGACTGCCGCCATTGTCTGGACGTTTGCAATGATGTACAGAAAATAAATTATTTAAAGTTAACGGGCAAGGGCATTGACCAGGAAATCGTGCCGGCGAGCGAACACCGCGGCCTGCCTTTTATCGGCAAAAAAGCCAAACCGGCCGATTGCATTTATTGCGGCCAGTGCGCTTTGCATTGCCCGGCGGGCGCGGCCCAGGAACAGAGCCACTGGCATTTGGTGGAAAAAGCTTTGGCCGATAAGAACAAGGTTTTAGTGGCTCAATTCGCGCCGTCAATCAGGGTAAGCCTGGGCGAAGAATTCGGCGCTCAATACGGAAAAATTGTCTCCGGGCAAGTGGTGTCAGGGCTGAAACGATTGGGCTTTAATTATGTCTTTGACGTAAATTTCGGCGCGGACATAACTACCATAGTAGAAGCCGAAGAATTGGTGGCGCGAGTGAAATCAGGCATCCCCCCTGATAAGGGGGGACAAAGGGGGGTTTTGCCTATGCTCACTTCCTGCTGCCCGGCCTGGATAAAATATATTGAATTTTATCGTCCGGATTTAATGCCGAATTTGACCACGGCCAGAAGCCCGCAAAGCCACAGCGCCGGCCTAATCAAAACCTACTGGGCCGAAAAGATGAAAATCAATCAGAAAAATATTTTAACGGTTTCAATTGTGCCTTGCACGGCCAAAAAGTTTGAGGCTGGCCGCGCCGAGTTAAAAATTAGAGGCAACTGGCCGATTGATTATTGCCTGACCACCAGGGAATTGGCCTGGCTGATTAAAAAGCATGGAATAGATTTTTTTAAATTGAAACCGGCGGCGTCAGACAATCCCTTGGGCGAATCAAGCGGCGCGGCCGCGATTTATGGCGCCACTGGCGGCGTGATGGAATCGGCCCTAAGAACAGCCGAGTATCTGCTGGCTACGGCGCGAGATACGGTTTGCCTTGAGGAAAATAAAAAAAATAAAATGAGTTTGAAAGCCGGCCATGGCCGGGTGGAATTTAAGCAGGCGCGCGGTTTGGCCGGAGTCAAAGAAGCGGTCGTGGAGTTGGCTGGCAAGAAATTGAGAATCGCCGTGGTCAACGGCATCGGGCAGATTCAGCCGGTTTTTGACAAGCTTAATGATTATGATTATATTGAAGTTATGGCCTGCCCGGGCGGCTGCATCGGCGGCGGCGGCCAACCCATTCCCACCACTAAAGAAATTATTAAGAAACGGCTGGAGGCTTTGTATAAAATTGACGCCGGCGCTTCGGTCAGGCGCGCCCATGAAAATAAAGAAGCTCTCCGGGCTTTGCGCTGGCTTAAGGGCAAGGGAAAGTTAAGGGCGCAGGTGTTGTATACGAAGTATAGGAAAAAAAGTTAAATAGTAAATATGCCAAACATAATTAAAGAAATCGTTTTGGAAAAAGTTAATGTCCGCGCCTTAAGCCAATTTTTGGCTTTGACCGGTGTGGCCATGTTTTTGCCGTTTTTCTTGCATCTGCAATGGCTTACCGGGCCGGTAATCAACGCGATTTTAATTTTAATTTTGTTTTTAGCGGGCGTGAGAAGCGCCTTGGTGGTGGCTTTAATCCCCAGCCTGATGGCTTTAGCCGGCGGGTTATTGCCCGCGGTTTTGGCTCCGGCGGTGCCATTCATCATGATTTCGAACGCGCTTTACGTTTTAAGCATTGACCGGATTTACGACTGGTCAAAAAATTCCTCGAGCGGCTACTGGCAGGGGGTTTTAATCGGCTCAATTTTAAAATTCGCCTTTTTATATATTAGCGTAAGCTGGATAACTAAATTATTAATTAAACAGGACTTGGCCGTGGCCGTGGCCAAAATGATGAGCTGGCCCCAGCTAATTACCGCGCTGTTGGGCGGCGTCATCGCTTGGGCGATTCTGAAATGGCTAAAAAGGTTTTAATTTGTTTACCCCGTTAAATAGACTTCCGGGAAGTCTAATTCCGATGAAATCGAAATTATTTAACGGGGTTAATAACTTGTGCACTAAAAGTTGAAAAGCTCCGCTGGTGGCGGAGTTTTTTGACTTTAGGCGCGAATTGTTGTATATTTTAGCTATAATTTAAATTTATGCAGATTGCGGTTTATGTAAAAAATATCGTGCAAAGTCTGGAAAAAGCGGGTTTTGAAGCCTATATCGTGGGCGGCTGCGTGCGTGACTTGCTAATGGCTTTAACGCCTAAGGATTGGGATGTCACGACTAACGCCAGGCCGGAAAAAATTTTAGAAATATTTTCGGACGGCAAATACGAAAATGTTTTTGGCACGGTGTTGGTGCCGGTGAAACTGGCCAACGGAGAAACCGAGGCTGTGGTTGAAGTTACGACTTACCGCTCGGAGCAAGGCTATAGCGACCGCCGGCATCCGGATAAGGTGGTGTTTGAAGACAGTTTGGAAAAAGATTTAAGCCGGAGAGATTTTACCATTAACGCTATGGCGCTTAAGGCTGACGGCATGACCCTAGTTGACTTTTTCGGCGGCGAGAAGGATTTGAAGAAAAAAATCATCCGCGCCGTGGGCGAGCCGGAAGACCGGTTTAAAGAGGATGCTTTAAGAATGATGCGCGCCATCAGATTGGCTTGCCAGCTAAATTTTACCCTTGAGCCGAAAACCGAACGGGCGATTATGAAAATGGCCGGCGGCCTTAAATTTGTTTCAGCCGAAAGAATTCGCGATGAATTGGTAAAAATTTTGGAATCCGACCGGGCCGATGAAGGCATAATTAGCTTGCAGGAAATGAAATTACTGCAATATCTCATTCCCGAGCTGGAGCGCGGCGTGGGCGTGGACCAGAATAAGCACCATATTTATCCGGTTTTTAAACATAGCCTGTTGTCGCTGAAGTTCACGCCCAATAAAAAATGGCAGGTTAAACTGGCGTCCTTACTCCATGACATCGCCAAGCCGCAAACCAAAAGAATCATTAAGGGCGGCGCCACTTTTTATAATCATGATTTGGTGGGCGCCAAAGTGGCGCTTAAAATCATGGCTAGATTGAAATTCGCCAACGCCGATATTGAGAAAGTGACCACCTTAATCAAGAATCACATGTTTTATTATAACGTAGGCGAGGTAACGGCCAGTTCGGTCAGGCGCTTAATCAGGAAAGTGGGCGAAGAAAATTTGGCCGACTTGATTGATTTGCGCGTGGCCGACCGTTTAGGCTCGGGCGTGCCCAAGGCCAAGCCTTATAAATTGCGCCACCTGGAATATATGATGGAAAAAGTGAGATTCGACGCGGTCTCGGTGAAAATGCTTAAAATTAACGGCGATGATTTAATGAAATTGTTAAATATTGAACCCGGGCCGAAAATCGGCGCGATTTTGGACGTGCTTTTGTCCGAAGTAATTGACGACCAGAATTTAAATAACAAAGACTATTTGGAAAAACGCAGTTTGGAACTTAATCGGATGGACTTAAAAGAATTGCGCGAGCGAGCCAAGGAAAAGATTGAAGAGAAGAAAATGGAAGACGACGAGGAAATAAAGAAAGAGTTTTATGTCAAATAACATAAAAAATCTTTGTTATTTAATAAATAATCAAGGCGAAGTGCTGCTGCAGTTTAAACGCCGGGGATTTGGCGTGGGCAAATGGAACGGGCCGGGCGGGAAAGTTGAAACCGGCGAGGAGTTGGAGCAAGCGGTGATTAGGGAAGTAAAAGAAGAGACCGGGCTGGAAGCAAGCGATTTGAAAAAAATGGCCGAGCTGGAGTTTTATTTTCATGACAGGCAGGATTGGGATAATATTACTCATGTGTATGTTGCCGGAAGTTATGCGGGTGAAATGCAAGCCAATAATGAAGGCGAATTAAAATGGTTTAAAATAAATGAACTGCCGTTTGAACGAATGTGGGACGACGACCCGCACTGGCTGCCGCGGGTTTTAGCCGGCGAATTCATGAAAATGAAATTTTATTTTGATAGCCAAGGGAAATTATTAAGATTTGAACATATATGAAAAAAGTAGTTTTTTTAATCTTTATTTTATTGGCTTTAACCGCTTGCACCAACAATCAATACACTTACGACGAAACTAACGCGCCTAAAACTATGGACAATTTTAACGAAGCGGCTATAATAGACAGAATGACGGCCATAAAATACGGCGCCACGCCCAAAGTAAAACCCACCGGCAAAGCCGCCAGTCAAAACGAACAGTCGCAGACATCGGCGCAATCAAATAACCAGAAACAGCTGGAAAATTTAGCCGCGCAGTATGACAGCGCCACAATTAAAACCAATTTTGGCGATATTACCGTTAAGTTTTATACTGAAGAATCGCCGATAACGGTCAATAATTTTTTAAATCTGGCTAAAGCCGGTTTTTATAATGGCACGAAATTTCATCGGGTAATTAAGGATTTCATGATTCAGACAGGGGATCCGTTGAGTAAAGACGACGATTGGTCAAACGACGGTCAGGGCGGGCCGGGTTATCAATTTCAGGATGAAATTAATCAGCATAAATTAGTTAAGGGCAGTTTGGCCATGGCCAATTCCGGAGCCAACACCAACGGCTCGCAATTTTTCATCGTGACGGCCGCGGCCACGGCCTGGCTTGACGGCAAGCATACTAATTTCGGTTATGTGGTTAACGGGTTTGAGGTGATGGAAAAAATTGAAGCCGTGGCCGTTAATGAAAACGGCCATCCGACTGAAGATGTGGTAATTAATAATATTGAATTGATAAAAAGCGGGGAATAATTATTTGGGCTTATAGTAAAACGGTATTACGCGGCATTCGCATTGCCGAGGTCCGGGTTCGATTCCCGGTAAGTCCACCAAGATTTGTCATTCCCGCCTACGCGGGAATCCATTTCCTTTCCCTTGTCATTGCGGGCTCCCCGCCTAGACTCGCTAGGCGAGGCTGGCGACCCGCAATCTATTTTCTTATTAAAAATCCTCGGGGTATGGTATAAAGGCTATTACGCACGCTTCGGGTGCGTGTAATCCCGGTTCAATTCCGGGTACCCCGACCAAGTTAAACTTTTTTCAAATTCAGAGGCAGTTTGTTTGCTCGTTCGCCCAGCTTTCGGCGGGTCTCGCTTCGCAAAAAGCCCTGCCCTCCTGCGCTTTTTCAGCTACGGCGGGTAAATATTTCGGAATTAAATCAAAAGGTCGGACAAATTCAAATTCAGTTTTTC
>Ga0210056_1000184_pt1 | contig 46230 bp, 44 predicted proteins | sample CryGeyCG2014_080_2_FD_183965 | JGI IMG/M metagenome (GOLD analysis project Ga0210056, IMG submission 183965) | Groundwater microbial communities from aquifer - Crystal Geyser CG07_land_8/20/14_0.80 (SPAdes) (version 2) | ecosystem: Environmental > Aquatic > Deep subsurface > Groundwater | place...
ATCTTGGCCAGGTCCAGAAGCTGCGCCAAGTTTTCCCGCATACATTTTTAGTGAACGAATAAAAGATTGTGCAGAGGGATCTAATATTTTAGACCAATTTTTTTTGGATTCACTATATGTATATATATTACCGTTGCTATAACCTGTAAATAAAATATAATCAGATCCTGGTGTCGGAAACATAATATTTGGTGTCATACTTGATATATACGCATTTTCTGGTTCTATCGATGTATATAATTTATTCCAATTTACCCCATCAAATTTATAAATTCGACTATTGTCATTTGGGCTAGTGTTATTATAATTAACAGTTGAAAAATAAAGATTATTGTTCATTATTGTAGCGGATACTGGGGCATGATTCTCATTTAATTCATATACCTTATCCACATTACATGATGTCTCGGATACACTTTGAGCTTTAGTAACGTTGGTTAATGTTATATCATTAATAAACAAACTTAAAATAAAAATAAATATGAAGATTGATAGTAATATTTTTTTAGTATAATTTGTATTAATTATAAACATTTTTATTACATTATTTATTTTTAAAATATTAATTAATCTATTTTTTTTAATCATATCCTAATTTCCTTCACAAAATCAGCTAATACATTTTTTTCAAGATTGTAGTGCTGACAATCAATTTTAACTACTTTATTTTTGAACTCTTTGAAATCTTCACTTATGTTTGGTTTGACGCCAAAGCCAATACACGAAAGATTGGTATAATCTCCCCCAATTGGTATTTCGCCCACCGACCATTCAAAACCATTGGCGGAAAACTTTTCTTTTTCTTTATATAAAGCGTATTGTTTGGTAATTGAATTTAGATCCTGATTAGTTGGGAGAACCGCCAGATCAAGTTTACTTTCTTTATTTTCTGAATCTGGGGCAAATGAAAGTTTGGCTTTACCTTGTTCGATTGCTTGTTTGTAAGTTGTATCTTCAGCCAACTTGTCCGTTACTTGCCAATTTGAAGGATAGGTAAGGTTAACCCCTAAGGCAACATCACTATAGCTCTTGGTTTTAATCTTTTCAAGTTGGCGTTTAGAAATAATTTGCCACCCAAAAACCAGTAGCAGAATTAAAAAAATTATTACTAATACTTTTGTTGTTCTATTTAGTTTGGCGTTAAACATTTTATCTTACTCTAAAATTCTCACTTCTCTTGGTACAAAACTCGACAGTGGTCGGAGATTTTCATATCCGAAAAACAAGACTTTTTGACCTTCTTTTATGCTGTCAAAACTTGATTCTTTACCATCTAAATCTTCGAGTTTACCAGTTGTTACTTTAGAAAATGAATTAAGCTGAGCCGTTTTTTGTTCATTTTCACCAACAATAAAGTAAGACCTAATCTCGTCTGGAATTTCACGAGTTGGCGAATAATCTAGCACCTTTACCACTATCTTTTGAGCGTCTTTGTCCACAGAAACCACTTCGCCTCTCAGATCGGATGCTCCAAAATTGTTAACTTTGTCTAACAATTCCTTACCCTTTTCATCATCAACAGTAATTTCTTTCTTGCCAGAGATCGATTTTGAACTATTTTTATACACATAATAAACCCCAAAAAGTAGCAACAATATTACTACAAACCCAACAACTCGTGACCATTTTATATTCATTTTTCCCTCCGCTCCGTGATTTTTATTCCATAACAGGAAAAAAATCCGGAAGCCCGATGAATAGATAAACCTATTTTTAGATTTCTTAAATTAAGAATACTGAAAGAGGTTTATTGTTGACGGGCAAGTTTACATTTTTTACCTATTTTAATTATACATAAAATCGTTTTTCAATTCAATACAAACCATTACACACCTACGATGTGTGTAATGGTTTGTATTGAATAAAGTATATTAAAAAAGGACCGAGACGGTCCTTGAATTTTCTAAAAATAAGTGGCTCGAATTGCCAACCAAACTTTTCCTTCTTTAATAATGCGAGTTAATATAATCTGCAAGAAAATTTCATTGGAATTTAAATCGTCAAAAACGATTATATCTGGCGTTCTTGACATTCTATTATTTCTGATAAATCTATTTGGGTATTTTTCGGATAGAAAATCATTTATGATTTGACGAATTGTTTGTCCTGAAAATTCTACTCCTAAATTCGTTATATCAAATTCAACTTTCATATCGCTATCGGTTCCAACTATTATTGGATATTTTATACCTAACTCAATCAAATTACTTAACAAATATTGACTGAAATCTAGCAACGGATTTTTCATGTTCGGCACCCCCTTAAAACTGTTGATAGTATAGCCAAATATGAAGTTTTTGTCAATAAAAAAACTCAATTATGAGTTTTATGGCAGGTCTGGAGAGAATCGAACTCCCGCCATCGGTTTTGGAGACCGATGTTCTACCACTAAACTACAGACCCTAAAGAAGCAAATTACTTTGTTTCTTTGTGTAAAATTGTCTTACGACATTTTCTGCAATGTTTCTTTTTTTCCAATTTATAATTCACACCGGCTTTACCATGCGATTTATTGACATAATAATTAATAGTTCCACATTCAGAACATTTTAATTTAACATAATTCGATTTTCTTTTTGCCACATTTACCTTTCTGATTATTATTTAATGATTTAATGGAGCCGATAGTCGGGTTCGAACCGACGACCTGCTGTTTACAAAACAGCTGCTCTAGCCACTGAGCTATATCGGCGTGGTGCTGCCTATTCAACGAGGTTCGAACTTTTTTCACAGAAAAAAATTTGTCTGATACTGGATAAACCCCGCCGGCGTCTGCGAACGCCTCTTGTGTCGTTACGCCAAAACATTGTAAGCAATGTGCATGCTATGATGTTTTGCTTGTTTGTAATGTTTTGCCGTAATGTAAACCGCTGTTCACTTCGCAGACGCTGTAATGATATTGATTGATTTTTTAATGTTTATTTGTCGTTCAAAAATTTCCCTCCCCACACCCCTTCCATTTTTTGAACGACATTATTTGAGAATTGTAATTAAGCAAAAACTCTATTTGAAATACGGACTTTAATATTTGGAGCATACATTTTTTGTCGGTTGTGCGATTTTTCTATAATATCGTACAACGGTTGAATATTAGTTGGGATTTCGCTAATTGATATTTTATTTATTTTAGTTAGCACAAATAATTCGTCTAAAAACGAACGGGAGATAGAATCGATATTTTCCAGCGATACAGCATTATATTTTTGCTCAACTATTTTTTTCACCACAAACCGCACGATTCCCCTTGTCGCACATATAATATCTAAGGTAAATAGTTTTAGTATTTTTGTTTCTTTCATATTTACTTCCTCTCTCCTAAATATTAGTTTACTCCAATTATCATATTTAATCAATATATTGCACATAATCAATCCCAACTTTCTTATACTTGCCGGCAATAGTTATACCGCTGTCTAGCATACAAACATCGAGATACTCTTTCGCCGGATAAAACTGTGCATTTATCCAGCCGAATTCTGCTTCGGAATGATCTTCGATATTAGATATAATTTCATCGATTGCAAGATTTAGTGCACTGACAGAGCCCTCCGGAGAGCCAAGTTTTGATAAGCAAATTGCGATTAAACTTTCTAAAATAGTTGATTTATCACGCAAGGACTTATCATCTTTTTTAGATGCAGAGAATTTGTAAATTGGAATATATTTAGAAGACGGCAGTTTTGGTTTTGTTAGCCCACTGGGAAAATTAAAATAATTAAGATACGATTTGCAAACTTCGTCTTTCGGTTTAATATATTTTTTTGAACCTTCACTAATTAAAGCTGAGACCGGCAAGAGTTCTATCGGATGCATAAATTTTGCATCGCTCAAATCCACGATATCGACAGCGCTTTTTAGCAATTTTATTAAATTTTTAGTTGGTTGAAGAATTGATTCCATAGCAGTTACCATTATTTATGAGTTGCTTCTTCGTCGATATCAGTTATGAAAACTATATTACTTTTATAAATTGGTTTTACAACTGGTGCATAATCTGCCATTCTAACCTCGATTATGTTTGGATTATCAGCAACTTTAGATATATCTTTTAACGCTTCGATAAATTCTATTAATTCCATTGTTTCCTTTCAAGATAACTTGTATTTTCCTTTTGATATAAAACCTACATATCCTTTATCTCGTAGAACTTGTAACTGTTGCCGAATTTTATCTCTAATATGGCGATTATTTGGGTATTTAATGCGTAATTCGCTTTCAAAAGCATAGACCTCATCAAGTGAAAAATCTTTTTTGCCAAGCTTATCAATACAAATCATAGTCTCTAATAACCAACCTTTTGCTTCTGCTTCTTTCTCCTCTCGTAAGAAAAGTGTTTTTTTCCATTCGGCAAGTATTTTTTCTTTTGGTTCAACTTGCTTGTCCTTAACAAAGAATATTTTTCCTGTTCGTGGAACGCATTGGAGTAAAATATTGCAACCGACCCAACCTGTGCGTCTCGCTGTTTGAGACAATGCTTTACGCCTCTCTATAATATCTGGAATAAAAAAGTGCTTAGGGATAACAAGAAAATTTAGAACAGAAAAGTTGTATGGATCGTAATTAAGCAGAAATAAATTTGGATTATTTGAGCTATGTAAACGTTCAATCATCGTCCGGTATGCCCCATCAACTATTTTTAAGCCAACGGAATCTCTCTTACTCTTTAATTCATAATCTTCGTGACAATTTGAACAAAAAAAATCTGCAACCGGTTTATTATTTCCGTATTTATCAATACCGAGACGACCGCAGTTTGGACAATAAATCTGCCTGTCAACCCAATCTTCCGTTAAAACTCTTATTTTTTGTGACGAACTTGTGTATTCGTTAGATAAACTGGTATCAAAAGATAAGTTCATTATAAAGGTTATAATCTTACTTATCAACGCTAACTCTTTTGTCGGCATGAACCGTAAAACCTCCATTTGACAAGTTGTAGGGAGGATCCGCAAAAATCATATCAACCGAGTTTTCTTCTATTTCTTCGAGTAATTTAAAACTATCTCCCAAGTAAAGAGTAAAATTATTTCTTTCAAAATATGGTTTGTCTTTCATCATCTCACTAGCTCATCAATCTTTATCTCTAACACTTTGCAAAGAGAGATTACAGTTTCTATTTTAGGGTTTTTGTTAATCCCATTTTCAATCTTGGCAATAGTGTTTAAAGATACATCTGCTTGACGAGCTAATCCCTCCATTGTTATTTGTTTTTGTTTTCTTAATTTTTTCAGATTAACCGCTATGTTATTTGACATATATAGTGTATCAATATTATACTATAGTATACATACTAAAGTAATAATAAAAGTTATTTGTAGCTAAATAAATAGTATCCCATTAACAACCAAAGGTCAAACTTAAAGGGAGTATCAACCGTTGCCTGTGCACGAGTGGGTTGGGGCAAAGGCAACACCGCTTTTATATTGGTATAGTTGTATTCTTTTCTTTAATTCCGTCCAACCTAATTCCGTTTGTCGTTCAAAAAATGGAAGGGGTGTGGGGAGGGAAATTTTTTGAACGACGAATAAACATTAAAAATCAATCAATAGTCGTTAGCGCATCTGCGAAGTAGGGAGAGCGTTCGCAGACGCCGGCGGGGTTTATCAATTATGGTGCTGGGTGAAGGATTCGAACCTCCGTAGGCATAAGCCAGCTGATTTACAGTCAGCCCTCGTTGACCACTTGAGTAACCCAGCATATTACACATTTCACTACACATCAATATCCAATTTTTAACCTATGGAGCCGATAAGCGGACTTGAACCGCTGACCTACTCCTTACCATGGAGTTGCTCTACCACTGAGCTATATCGGCAAATACTTAACTATTTTACCCTATTTTAACATTTATTCAACTAGTTGGCGAATTTATTCAATTTTACTAAAACAAATCTTGATTAACTTAATGCAAAATTCCACACTAAAATCGTTTTTTCCGAAATACGACAAAACTAACCTGGCTACTCCGCAACCTTCAAGGTTGCGGAGCTTGGTTGTTTTGCATTTTCCCTTGACAAATACTAATACTTAGTATATAATTTTGGCAACTTCTAGGAGGTGGGTACATTGAAAACCCGTATGGTTTTTTTTCTATTTTCGATTTTTATTTATATTTTTTCTAATAAATCTTATGCTAATAAATGGAAAGATCTTGGCTCGATGGTTTTGGCGAGTCAAATGAAAAAAAATAATAATAAAGAAAAAGATAAAAAAAGTTATGAATTGACTAAAAAGTTAAACGAAGGCTCGTTCGATCTTCAATACTCTAACTTTCAAAAAGATGATAAGAAGAGGGTCTATCTCAAAAGAATTGATTTTTCGGGAAATTTTTGGGGCGATGTCGTTCAAGATAGCTCCCGCTACTTAATTGAAAAATCATTGGTAAATTTGGGCTTCAAAACAGTCCAAAATGTTAACGAAATTCGGCAAGAAACTGCCGAAAGAGATGAAATGAGAAATAATAATGAAGTAAACCAATCGACTCTACCCGCTTCCAAAACAATCGAACGGGAAGATTATGAACTTTTTTGTACCATTTATTCATTAAAAACCCGTAAAGATTTTGAGCTTTTTGCTCTTTATAAATTCTCCTTGTGGGGAATTTATGGTTTAGATATTGAAAAATCCCGATCAACGATCGGTATTGTTTTCAAGTTTGTAGACAATACTACTCAAACTTCAGAATATATTGTCCGATCGGTCGGACAGACTGAATCCATCGATGAATTAGAAGTCGGTGGGCTCGGAATTTATTATCAAAAAAATGAAAACAAAGACGAAGTGATCGAATTTTCAAGCTTTGTTAAAGCATTGAATAATTTCGAAAAATATTTCAATAATCTTGGCGAGAGAAAAAAAGACAAAAAAAACAAGTAATCCTAAAATTCTAAAAAATTTTTATCTTTGATATTATATTTTTAATCTATACTTATCCGCCGAAAGGCGGACTTTTTTTACTTAAACACTAAATACTTCTCTTGTTTCTGAGTTCTTCTAGAAGATCCTGATATTTTTGACTGCCCGGCTCGAGCTGGATCGCTTTTGAAACCGCTTCTTTGGCTTTTTCATAATCCTCTAGACCGATATTGGCTAACGCTAAATTGTATAAGCGAGCTGAATTATTTTGTCCAAAATTGAGTGATTGAGTAAAAAAATCTTTGGCTTCAATAAATTTCTGATTTTCAAGCGCAATAATACCCAAGCGATTATAAAGCTTCGGATCGGTTGAATTAATTTCTAAAAGTTCTCGGTATAATTCTTCCGCTAAAATTACACTCCCTCGTTGTAACAAATCATCTGCTTTTGCCATTTTATCTTCATAACTAATCTCTTTGTCAGCTAAAACTTCATCAACCACTTTTTTCTGTTGTTTAAAGTCTATTTCTTCTTCGACCTTTTCATCGCTCAAATTTATGACCTGTCTTTTTTTTGCTAATCTTTTTTCTTTTTGAAAAATGATATATTTTTTTATTTTGCCAAAAAGATTAAAAATATTTTTCCAATTAAATCTCGAAGCTCCATCTGTCAACCAACCAGTTGGCAATTTTCGTGCCACAATGATAAAAACAATGGCAGCTGAAACTAAAATAATAATATTGAGATACATAGCTTAATTTAAACTTAATAATAAATTATCAAGTAGAATTCTTTTGTTGACATTGGCACTAATCAATCTTTTTTTTGCTTCCAAAAGTTTAGCTAACCAAATATATTTTTCTTCCCCTACATTATTGTTAGCACTTATAATCCAGTTGTCAACTATAGAAATTAAATCGTCCCTTTTTGAAAGTTTAAAGGCTAAGTCAAGTTGATTTTTGAGAGATAAATTAGTTATTTTTTCCCAATCTCCAAATTCGCCAAAGTTGATTAAGTTGATTTGTTTTAAATTATCGACTGAATAGAACTGACAACGGGATCGAATGGTGGCTAAAACTTGTTTTCTGTCCGAGCAAATCAAGATAAGTTTCAAATACTCAGGCGGTTCTTCTAACAATTTTAAAAAAGCGTGAGAAGCGGGGAGTGACAATTTTTCATAATCTATAATTGCCAATTTCCTTTTCCCAGATGGGTAAATCTGTGCCCATTTTTCAAGCCCTCGAATATCTTTGATCGTAATATTTCTCTCGGTTATTTCAAAACCATCCCCAATCGCCAATTTTGTTTCGAGCTTTATCTTGTCAATTATTTCACTACTTCCCTGCTTTGATTCAACTAAAAAAGAATGAAAATCATTTTTAGTTATTTTAATTATAATTTGATCCAAAACCATATTAATTATTGTAGTATCAATAATGTGAATTAAGCAAGTTTAATCATTAAACAAAATCCCCAATTCAAGCATTGCGCACAGCGTAGGTGAGCAACGGTTGTTTTTTTATAAAAATTATGCAATTATATAAATATGGAAGATAAAATAATCCAATGTAGAGATTGTAATAACGACTTTGTTTTTACCGGTGGAGAACAGGAATTCTATAATTCAAAAGGATTTTCAGCTCCAATGCGCTGTAAAGATTGTCGCCAAAAAAACAAACAATCCAGCAATACAGGTAGAGAAAAAAAAGATAATGTTTTTAGCGAAATTACTTGTCGAGAGTGCAAGAAAACCGACCGAGTGCCTTTTGCAATCACAGGCAAAGGTGATGATCTACTGTGTAGTGATTGCTGGAAAAAACAGCGAGAAACGACTAGTGACGAAAAGTAAAAAAGATCGATAAAAACAGTTAAGTTCTTTTAGTTTTTTTTGTTTGGCTTTTATAGCACTTAGCACAAATGCCTTGATGTTTTTTTTTCATAAAATCAAGGCTGACTACAATGTTTGGGTGGAATTTTCTTTTGGTCTTTTTTTGTGAATGTGATACATTATGACCAGTAACAGTTTGCTTACCGCAAACCAAACAACTTCTGCTTTTTTGATAAGTTTTTATCATTTGAACAATAAATTAATTCTTTAATCTCTAACGCTTTAGTATTTTACAATAATTATTAACACATATCAAGATGCTACTATCACTTTTTCAAAATCCGACCGTTGCGCTCAGTTTTATTATTGCTCTTTTAATTGGTTTAACAATCCATGAAGCTTCTCATGCTATTACAGCTAATAGGTTGGGCGACGATACGGCGAAATTAATGGGCAGAACTAGTTTAAATCCGCTCGTTCACCTTGATTTACTCGGCACACTTTTTCTTTTTATGGTTGGCTTTGGATGGGGCAAGCCGGTTTTAGTCAATCCAAATAAATTTAAATATCCAATCCGGGACGAAATTATAGTTTCGTTGGCTGGACCAATTTCAAATATTGTTATTGCTTTAATTTTTAGCTTGGTTTTACGCTTCTTTAATGAATATCTTTCTGTTCCGCTTAATCTATTATTATCAATTATTATCGTCATCAATCTTCGTTTAGCCATTTTCAACCTTCTCCCGCTTCCTCCGTTAGACGGTTCAAAAATTTTACAAATATTCATCCCCTACAATCGCTACTCTCAAATCCAGCCATACGGAACAATGTTGATTTTTTTAATCTTTATTTTCGGCGGGACGATTTTTTACTCTATAATTACTTTTCCGGCTGATTTTCTCTTTAAACTTTTTGTCGGTGCTCCGTCACTCTTTTAAAATTTGAGTCATTTGAAAAATAAGGTAAAATATAGAGAGTAGTTACTGAACTGGTTATGTTTTAATAATAAAAAATCAAAATGTCATTATCGCTTCGCTATATCAGGGTTACCAATTCAACCAAACTCAAAGACGAATTTCTAACTGCTCAAGTTTATAAATTAGATGATAATACACCCAATCATTATTTATTTAACTTGGTGGAAATTAAACGCCCCTGGCTCAGAGCGTCCCAAATTGGTCAAGTAATAATTAATAATTTTCAGCGATCTTATATCAGGGGGAAAAATGATAATCAATTGACCAATTTTGAAGATTCTCTTAAAGAAACTAACCAAACTCTAAATAAAATTTATAATTCTGGCGAAACAGATTGGGTGGGTAGATTGAGTGCTTCGATTTTGCTCTCGATTGAAAATAATATTCACTTCACTACTAGCGGTGAAACAAAAATTGTTCTTCATCGAAATAGTACTATCTCAACTATTAATCAAGAAAAAATTAGTGCTAATTCACAGAAAATTTTTGGTGCTATTACTTCAGGTAAAATTCAAAAAGATGACTTGATTATCATTGCCAATAAAAAACTTTTTGACGAATTAACACTTTCTCAAATATCTGAATCAATTAAAGGATTAAATTGTCTTCAAGCTACCGAAAATATTATCCGACAAATTAGAGCTTTAAACCGAAAATATGTTAATTTTATTATCATCGAAGTTGTCGATGAACTCAGCTCAGCTTCAAAAGAACAATTACCTAAAAATCATTTTTATATCGATCAAGATGTTGAAAAAGTTCATAAAACAGTTTTGAAATATATCAAAAAAATTGGTAGTATTTTTGGAACTAAGATATACTTCTTTTCCAAAGGTCTTTGGCACAATTCTAAAGTTTTAGCTAAAGAAAAAATTGTGCCTTTTTATCAAAATAAAATTAAAAAATATTTTAAAACTATCCGTCTCTCTCTCATTAAAGGTAGTAGCAAAACTAGCGATTATCTTTCGAAATCGAGTGAAACTATTTCGAGTAAAATCGATAGTCGTATTAGCCACTATAAAGAATATACTCCTAGTGAAAAGCCAAAACCTTCAATTTCATTTGGTAAAAATTTAGTTGGTAAAAATCTTTTTACTGTTTATGACTATCAAAATAAATCGGTTAGAAAAAGAATTCCAAAAATTACTAAAAATATTTATTTTGGCTTTTTAATGATCATAAAATATATTATTTTGTCAATTAGTTTTGTCTTTAAATTTTTATTTAACACAAAAAATAAAAAATATTTAATTCTTCTTGGGATTATCTTTCTGGTTATAATATTATATTTTGGCGTCAGAATGCAAAAAAGTAGTCAGAAAATTAAAACATCCCGAACTGAACAACAAGAAATTTTAAATCAAGCTGAAAGTAAGTTAGAAGAAGCCAAAACTTCACTAGTTTTTAAAAAAAATGATGAGGCAGAAAAACAGTTAGCTGAAGTCGTAATTTTATTAGCTAAAATTGATTCGCAATCTTCCCTTTATCCGTCTGCTCAACAGAGTCTCAAATCTGCTCAAGAAGAATATGATAAACTCACTAATACAATTCGCAATGAAAGTCAGCCGGTAAATAATTATTCTATTTCAAAAATCACCAATATCGCCGGTCAAATCTATTTTATAACTACAGATAAAAAATTGTTTAAGTATAATCAAACGCTTGAGTCAGATGAATTAACCAATTTAGCTGAGAGTGAAAATATTTTAGCGATTAGCTCAGATGAAGAAAAAAATATCATCTATATTTTATCCAATACCGGCACTAAACAATTTCCAATTGAAACCAAAATTGTCGCTCCCATAACTACTTTGTCGGATAAAGCATTTTCGTCAGGCAATTCCATGCAAGTATATATCGGAAATATATATATTTTAAATAATTTAGATAAACAAATTTATAAATATTCTAATAATAAAAACCGTTTTTCTGATCAACAAAATTATCTAAAAGATACATCTAGTCTTGAAAAAAGTATTGATTTTGCGATCGACGGTTTTGTTTATATACTTCTTTCAGATGGGAATATTATTCGTTATTCTCGTGGCAATGAACAAAGTCTATCTTTCAAAAATATCCCTGCTCCTGATAATAGTATTGTCAATCCAATTTCAATTTTTACAACTGAAAACGACAACGCTATTTATATCCTTGATAAACCTAAAAATTATCGGGTTCTATCCTTCACTAAAAACGGCGACTACCAAAAACAGATTATTGTTAAAGACTTTGGTCAACAAATTACCGATCTATTGGTAGATGAAAACAACAAAAAAATCTATCTTGCGTCAGACAAAGGACTCTATGCAATAACTTTCTAAATATTTACTACTGTAGCTCTACGCTTTCTTTTTCTTCGGGAATACTTAAGTTGACATAAGCATTTTCAATCAATCTGTTTTTTAAACCTTCCGATTCCATTTCTTCACCATGGGTGATAAATATGTGTTTATTTTTATCACCATCATCAAGCCATCTAATAATTTGACGACTATCTGCGTGAGCCGAGTAACCGCCAATCGCTTTAACTCGGCAACGAACCGGATATCTTTCACCATTAATCTTAACCGTTTTTATTCCATCATATATACTTCTGCCTAGCGTTCCTTGAGCTTGATAACCGATAAAAAGTATCATATTTTTTTTGTCACTAATATACCTTTTGGCGTGATGAACAATTCTACCCCCATCCATCATACCAGCTCCGGCGATAATAACTTTTGCGCCTTGAACATTATTGATTGATTTTGATTCTTCAGTAGTCATAGTCTCTTTGAGAGTCGGAAATTTGAAAATATCACCATCTTTTAATTTAGAATCTAGGGCTGAAGTATTCCAATATTTTGAAAATTGTTTATATACTTTTGTAACATTAATTGCCATTGGGCTATCTAAAAAATATGGCACTTTAGGTAATTTATGCTGATCAAAAATTGTATCCATTTGATAAAGCAATTCCTGAGTTCTCTCAATGGCAAATGACGGAATTAAAACCGTACCATTGAAAGAAATTGTTTCCGTAATATTTTTTATCAATTTATTTGTTTTTTCAATCGCTTTTTCATGAATCCTCGACCCATATGTAGATTCGCAAACAACAAAATTTGCTTGCGGAATTTTAGTAGTTTCGTTTAAAAGTGGGTTAGGACAGTTGCCTAAATCTCCTGAAAAGATAATACTTTTCTGTTCCCATTCAACTTTAACAAAACTCGATCCAAGTATATGCCCAGCATCATAAAATGTGACGCTAAAATCTTGAGTAATGCTAATTTTCTGATTATATCCTACCACTTGTGTCTGCTCAAAAATTTGTAAAACATCTTTTTCTTGATGGGTAGGCTCCCTCATCAATCCGAGAGCATCCTCTAAAACAATTTTAGCCAATTGTTCCGTCACTTCTGTCATATATATTTTTCCATTAAATCCATCAGCTATCATTTTTGGCAATCTCCCGATATGATCAAGATGAGCGTGAGTAATAATAACGGCATTGATACTACTTGGATCATAATCAAAATTTTGGATATTCCTTGCCTCACTCTTTCTTCCACCCTGGAAATAGCCACAATCAACTACAATTTTTGAATCGTTTTGTTCTAACAAGTAATTAGAACCAGTTACTTCTTTAGTTGCTCCAAAAAATGATAATTTCATAATAGTTTTTACATTTTTTCTGGATTGTTAATCCCTAATAATTTAAAAGCTGTTTCATATATATTGATAATCGAATTAACTAACGCTAATTTTTCCTGTTCATTTTCCGAGCCAACAATTTTTTCTTTTTCGTAATAAATATGTACTTCTTTAGTAAAGTAGTAGAGATATTTTATCAGGTCTGTTACTCGATAGGTAAAACTGACATTAGCGATCGTTTCTCTAAATCCAATTATGACTCGTGCTAGATTTTTTTCATTTTCGCCGAGATCTTTTAATTCAATAATTTTTTGTAATTTAATTTTTTTTCGGATTTTTTTATATCTAACTAATCCATATTGTGCATAATAAACTGGATTTTTTGAAGATTTTTCTCGAGCTTTAGCAATATCAAAAATAATCTCTTTGTTTGGATCATAACTTAATATTATATACTTAGCGACATCGCTACTGACTAAATCGGAAAATTGATCTAGGGTTATTATTTTTCCCGCTCGTTTGGATACTTTTATTGGTTGGTTGTTCTCCACCACTTTAACTAGTTGGAATAGATTAACTACGATATTTTTTTCTGGATAATTGAAAGCTTTAGCCACAGCTTTAATTCGATTTATGTAACCGTGATGATCAGCTCCCCAATAGAAAATTATTCTTTCATAACCTCGATCGATTTTATCTTTTAGATAAGCAATATCGGAAGCAAAGTAGGTATTTACTTTATTTTTCTTTATAATGACCCGATCTTTTTCGTCACCTAGTTCTGAAGTTCTCATCCAAAGAGCACCGTTTTTCGTATAGACTAAACCTTTTGTTTTTAATAATTTAAATGCTTCTTCAACTTTTTCTGGATAAAGAGTACTTTCCTTAAACCAAATATCAAATTTGAGATTATTTTTTTCTAAACTTGGACGAATATATTTTTTAACTATATAATCTGATAAATCAATAATTGATATATTTTTATCTTTGATATCTTGCTTTATTTCTGTTAAATATTCACCTTGATATTGATCTGATTCGCCAATAATTGACTTTTTTAATTCTTTAATTTGATTGCCATAATCGTTAATGTAATATTCTCGATCAACTTTATGACCAACTATTTTTAAAATATTCGCCATAGCGCAACCTTGATAACCACCTCTAGCATTGCCAATTGAAAGTGGACCGGTTGGGTTAGCGCTAACAAATTCGCAATTGATTTTTTCTACTTTTATTGTCTTCAGATCAGCTTTTAATTTTTTTATCTCAGAATAACGATTTAGAGTATCAAGATATACTTTTTCTTTAAGAAAAATATTTATATATCCTGATAACACCTCTACTTTTTTGACAAAATTAAGCTTAATCAAAACTTCAACAATTTTTTCAACCGCTTGTTTGTCCTTGATAATTAAACCAAGATTAAGACTATAATCACCAAATTTTGGGTTATCTAAATTAAATCGAACTAAATATTTATCTTTGAATTGAGATAAATTTAATTTGGTTAAATTTTCATCAATTATTTTTATAATTTGATTTTTCATAATTATCGTAAAGCTTGTTTATATCTTAGTAAGTTTCTGCTACAATGTAAAGTATGAAATTTATCAACCCGCTTAAAATTAGGAAGATTAAGAATTTTAGGTTGACTAAAAGTCGTCGCAAAAAACTGCTTAGTTTTTTTGGTTACTCATTTTTAGGCTTGATTATTTTTTCAATCCTTTTGTTTGTTTGGTATTCGAAAGATTTACCTACTCCAAACCGAATAAAAAATCGCAAAATTGAACAAGCTACCCAACTCTATGATAGAAACGGAAAAATGCTTTACGCTATTTCGGGCGATCAAAAAAGAATTCTGCTTGAGGAAGATAAAATTCCGGACATAGTTAAAAATGCAACCGTTGCTATTGAAGATCAAAAGTTTTATCACCATATTGGAATTGACTTTCGCAGTTTTGTGCGAGCAGTTTTAACTAATTTAACAGCTCACAGTTATGTTCAAGGCGGATCAACTATTACTCAACAACTAGTAAAAAATGCTCTTCTGTCACCCAAAAAAACTATCAGCCGAAAAATTAAAGAATTGATTTTATCGATTGAGCTAGAAGCAATCTACTCTAAAAAAGACATTTTAACTATGTATCTCAACGAAATTCCTTACGGTTCAACCGTTTATGGGATTGAAGCGGCTAGCCAGACATTTTTGGGTAAATCGACTGGGGAATTAAGCTTGGCGGAAGCGGCAGTTTTAGCGGCACTGCCACAAGCACCTTCATACTATTCTCCTTACGGTTCGAATGTAGAAAAACTAATGACTCGGAAAGATAGAGTTTTAGATGATATGATTAAAATGGGTTACATTACTCAAGAAGAAGCTGACAAAGCTAAAAAAGATAAAATTTCGTTTGTGCTAAAAAAAGATTCGATTTTAGCCCCCCATTTTGTCTTTTATATCCAAGAGTTATTAGAAGAAAAATACGGTAAAGAATTGGTTTCGCAGGGTGGGTTGAAAGTTACCACTACTCTCGACTTAGATGTTCAGGGCAAAGCGCAACTAGCGATCGATAATAACACGAAAAAATTGGATCGTTATAACGCTACTAATGCGTCCTTAGTCGCAATCAAACCGGGTACTGGAGAAGTGTTAGCTATGGTCGGTTCGAAAGATTACTTTAATAACGATATTCAGGGTCAAGTAAATATAACCACCAGCCAGAGACAACCGGGTTCTTCGTTTAAACCAATTGTTTATGCGACCGGGTTTAAAGAAAAATATAATCCCGCTTTCGTTCTTTATGATTTAAAAACCGATTTTGGTAATTATTCACCTGATAATTATAATGGTAATTTTTCAGGACCAATCACTATTCGTCATGCACTTTCCAACTCGTTAAATATTCCGGCGGTAAAAATGCTTGGATTAGTGGGTTTAAAAAATGCTTTACAAACCGCTAATGATCTTGGGATTACAACCTTGAATGATCCGGATCGTTACGGTTTGGCATTAGTTCTTGGTGGTGGTGAGGTTATGCCAATTGAAATGGCAAACGCTTTTGCAGTTTTCGGCAATCAAGGTAAATATGCTCCAATTAATCCAATTCTTAAAGTTGAATTAGCTAATGGTAAAGTTTTGGAAGAAAATAAACCCGAAGAATTTAATCCTAAACAAGTATTGGACGACCAAATAGCCTTCATGATTTCTGACATTTTATCGGACAATCAAGCACGATCAACCGTTTTTGGCTTTAGTAATAATTTGGCTTTTGCCGATCGAAAAGTTGCCGTAAAAACAGGAACCACTCAAGAATTTCGAGATGCTTGGACAGTTGGCTATACGCCTCAGATCTCAGTAGCTGTTTGGGTTGGGAATGCTGATAATACTGCTATGAACAAAGGTGCCGATGGTTCAGTAATCGCTGCCCCGATTTGGCATCAATTTATGAAAGATTATTTAAAGGATAAACCGATTGAAAATTTTACCCGTCCAGATGGAGTTAGGCAAGTCAAGGTGGATAAATTATCTAATAAATTACCTTCTGATTATTCCCCTGAAACTGTTTTTGATTGGTTTGCCAGTTGGCAAATCCCAGATGATGTTGACGATATCCACATTAAAGTTAAAATTAATCGCCTAAATGAGAAATTAGCCACCTCCGACACACCTTCCAACCTAGTTGATGAGGTGCTCTATAGTAATATCCATAGTGAAAAACCGGATAATTCTAACTGGGAAAATCCAGTAATTGCTTGGGCAGAAAAAAATGGATTGCTAAAAAGACCACCCATCGAAAAAGATGATATGTATTCTTCTGATTCAAATAAAATCAATTTTTCTAGTCCAACCGACAATCAGAGTTTAGGTGGTCCGCAGATATTAAAAGTTAGTTTAACCAATAAGTATTTAATTAAATCAGTTCGTTACGCAATCGATGGCGTTGAGATTGCATCTTCGGAAACAAGTCCGGATTTTGAAACAACCTATGATTTTAGCCAACTATCATTAGGTAACCATACGCTAGTTGCAATTGCAACTGATCAAAATGATGTCACTTTCTCAACTCAAATCAGCGTTAATACTTCGGACAATCAAGCGCCCGAAATTAGCAATATAAAAATTCTTCCGACTGTAAATAGTTCAACCATCACTTTTTCAAGCAACGAAAATGCCGTTTCGTATCTTATTTATTCGACCAATCAAGCCTCGCTCTCTAGCAAAACTGGTACTGAACCAAATTCTAGTAAAGAACACACAATTAATATTTCTGGATTGATCGCCAATACCAAATACTATTTTCAAATTGTTAGCCTGGACGAAAGTGGCAACTCAACTTCATCAAGTGCTTACAGCTTCACCACCCTGCCGTAAATCGATGACTCGGAATTCGATTTTTTTATGTTCTCCCCAAGTATTTAGAATAATATTGCCACATATATCATATTTTTCTCGGCTCTTAATTCTTCCATTTTTTGGATAATTAAAATAGATCGCTCTTAATTTATCGCCAATTAAAAAACTAAGATGATTTTTTTCTTTGCCAACTTCTCTTGTGTCGGTGATTTCAACATTTTCAAGCATTACTATTGGCTGTCTATTCTCTTCGCCAAACGGTCTCATTTTTTCAATCAGATTATATTGCTTTAAATTAATCTCATTACAATCATCAGTTTTAGCATCAATAATTATTTTTTTAGTTAATATTTTTTTATCAATATTGGCACTTGCAAAGCGTATCATCTCTTGCTTAAATTTATAATATTTGTCTATTTTAACTCTTAAGCCAGCCGCCATTTTATGACCCCCAAAACTCTCAATATTTTCTTTATTTTTTTCGAGTGCTTGTTCGATGTCAAATCCTCGAATCGATCGAACGCTTCCAACCAATTCACCCTTTTTTTCCTTAAACACAATGGCTGGTAAATAATATTTATCAACAATTTTACTTGCTACTAAACCCAAAATCCCCTCTTGCCAATGAATGCTTTTGACAATAATTATTTTATGTTTATCAATTGACAATTTTTCAATTTTAGCTTGAGCCTCAAGAAAAACATCTTCCATTTGCATTTGTCGCAAACGATTATTTTTATCCAATTTTTCGGCTAATTCTTTAGCGACTTTTCGATCATTTTCAATTAATAGATTGAACGAGTCAATCGGGTTCGCCATTCTACCACTCGCATTTAGTCTTGGACCAATTTGAAACCCAACACTATATTCGTCTATTTTTTCAGGATCGATTGAAGATATATCGATCAATTTTTTAAGACCAATATTTTTAGTCTTAGAAAGAACTATCAAACCATATTTTGAAATCAACCAGTTTTCATCAACTAACGGCACAATGTCAGAAATCGTCGAAATACACGCTAAATCTAAAAACCATTTTATTTCTGGTTCAGAAAATATTTGATATTCTAAATGTAATGCATACAATAATTTCCAAACTAACCCCCCAGCTGAAAAATCTTTAAACATATACTTTTCATTTTTATTTTTCAAATCAATAACTGCTAATGCACTTGTCGGATACAAATCTTCAATAATTAAGTGATGATCAATTATTATTAAATCGACTTTTTGATGTTTAAATTTTTCTGCTAGTATCTTAGCTGTAATGCCGACATCAACTGCGATTACTAAACTACATTTTTTATCTAAAAAAAAGTTTAACGATTTATCAGAAATTCCATATCCCTCTTGACGAGTCGGAATATAAACAGACAAATTTTGGTTAAATTTTGAAAACGCTTTAAATAACATCGCTCCAGCTGGAATTCCATCCGCATCGTAATCACAAAATAGACCAATATTCTCTTGGCTATCAAGAGCTTTTTTAATCCTTCCAATACTTTTTTTAAGACCACTTATTATTCTCGGATCAGATTGATCGTTAAAAAAATTTGGCGTTATAAACTTATTCAGTTGCAGTTTAGAAATATTTCTCGACTCAATAATTTGGTTAAATAATCCTTGACTCTTATTTTTTGGCAAAACCCATTTATATTTCATAACGAAAGTTTAAGATTTATACTTTCTTTATCTTTTATATTTTTTTAATCTTTTATTTTACTTGTAAAATCCGTAACCTTCAACTCTTAGATCAACATATTCTTTAATATTGTCTTTGTCTTTTTTAATCAGTTCATCTAAAACGGTTAATTGATAAGCTAAAGGAACCTGTGTATAAAAGATAATCCTTTTTGAATTTTTTGTATAGACAGTAATCACAAAGAGTGATTCCCCGATCCCGAAATGATCAATCTCTTCGTCTAAAATAGCCGGAAGTTTAATTTCAATTGAACGAATAATACTAATTAATTCACTAGAAACTAATTTATTGCCCAATTTAATTGGAAGGTTTTTTTCATCTCGAATTATTTTAATATCGGTTTTTTCAGTTTCAGTAAAGACAACTCCTTCCCTGTCAACCAAATATTTTCGACCTTGAGTTTCCCAAATTAATTCACTCTCTCTTTCATTAATAAATATTTTAAGCGTATTGGGAAACCCGACCACCACCTTAACATCCTTGACGATCGGCAATTTTTCTTTAATATCTTTTTTGATTTTTCTCGATCCGAAACGAAAAATATTTTTACCATTAATTGACTGAATATATTCAACTGTTAGGTCGTTATAGTTACCGATTAGATCAATGTTTTTAATTGAAAAATAAGATGAATAAAAAAACACATAGATCAAAAATATAATTAAAAATATGGTTATAAAAAACAATATTTGAGAATAATTTATCTTGCTCTTGCTTTTTTCAGGCTTAAATTTTTCTGTACGTTGAATTATTTTATAGTTTGTATATATTTGTCTGCCTGAACTTTTTTCTTTTTTTGCAATTGGAATAAAATCAAGAAACTTCATAGAACAAAATTAAGCTAATTGTTTTTCTATTCGTAATATCTGATTGTATTTCGCTATTCTTTCCCCTCGGTTAGGAGCACCAGCTTTGAAATATTTAGCGCCAGTAGCAATCGCCAAATCCGAAATAAAAGTATCTTCTGTTTCTCCACTTCGATGAGAGATTTGGAAACTGATATTATTAGTCTTAGCAAAATTTATTGTCTTTATTGTTTCAGTTAGTGTACCAATTTGATTCGGTTTTATTGAAATACTATTGGCTAATTTATTTTCAACTCCATTTTTCAGCAAGTTAATATTTGTCGAAAACAGATCATCGCCAACGATCGCTACTCGTGAACCAACTGCATTCATCAATTCTTGCCAAAGAGTTAAATCTTGATCGTGAAATGGATCTTCCAGCATTTCGATAGGATATTCATCAACTAATTGATGATAATAATCGAGTGGTGTTTTAGGATAACTAATTGTGGATAAGTCGGGGATGAAATTAGCGGCTATATCAACTGCAATCATAATATCTTCCCTAGGCTTGTAACCAGATTCAATTATTGCTTCAACTAAAATTTCAATCGCTTCCTCATTACTATTAAGTCGAGGTGCAAACCCACCTTCATCCCCAACGCTAGTTGATTTATTAATTTTTTTTAAGGTAGATTTGATAGTTTTAAAAATTTTTACTCCCACTTCCATTTTGGTTGCAAAATTTGATCCTTCCATCACCGGAATCGCCATAAATTCTTGCATAGTCAAGCCGTTATCCGAGTGAGCGCCACCATTAATTAAGTTGAACATCGGGTATGGAATGTTAGTTTTTTCATTTGAGGATATCTTTTGTAAAAATTGGTAAAGTGGCAGACCCAATTCATCAGCTGAAAGTTTGGCATAAGCAAGTGAAACCGCTAAAATTGAATTAGCACCTAAATTTGATTTATTTTTCGAACCATCAAGAGCAATCAAGGTTTGATCTAATCTTTCTTGATCAAAAAGAGAAATATTGATGATATTTTCTTTAATTACTCCGGATATATTTTCCAACGCACGATAAACCTCTACCGAATGAGCCTCATTTTCACCCGAAAACGCTCCCGTTGGAACTGACGCAAAAGCCGATTTTCCGCTATCAGAAACAAGCTTCACTTCGATCGTTTCTGAACCTCGTGAATCATAAATTTTCTGTCCAATTATGTCTACTATTTTAGAAATGTTCCCTCCTTTTTTAAAAAATAAATCTACAATTTTAATTTAATTTTTAATGATTAAATTTGAAATTAATACATTAAAACATTTGACATTGATTTGAAATTTAAAATTGGTTATTGGTAATTATAATTATACCTTTTTATTACTCACCAAACAATCGGGTAAATCCCTCACCCCACTTGTAAATATCACCAGCACCAACAGTCAATAAGACTATTTTTTGATTTTTTACTATTATTTTTTTTATTGCTTGCTCAAAAGCTTTTTTATCACTAACAAATTTACTGGTTGATTTTTTTTGCATTATTTTACTCAAAAACATCTCATCCGTATAATGACTCTTTTTTTCTCTGGCAGACGCAAAGATTGGCGCAATTAAAACTTCATCAGAATCACTGATTGCACTTGCAAATTCCTTCTCAAATTGTTGGCTTCTTGAGTAAGTGTGCGATTGAAATAAAGTTACTAACTTATAATCCGGATAATGGTTTTTAACTGCCTCAATACAAGCTTTTAATTCACTTGGATGATGAGCATAATCATCAATCCAAATATATTTATCTGAAACTTTTTTAATTTCTAATCTTCTTTGAACTACCTGAAAATTACTCAATGCTTTGGTAATGATTCGACTCTTTATCCCAATTTCATGAGCAACTTGAGAAGCAATAATCGCATTGAAATAATTATGTTTACCAAAGATTTTTTTTAAGTATAAATTGTGCCAAACTTTATCATTTTTGACTGCTTTTACAATTAATTTCTGACTTTTTGCACTGTGAAAAAGTTTGTGAAAATATTTATTATTCTGACCTAAAATCAAGATTGAACCAGAATCCATTTTTTTAACTAATTTTTTAAAAGCGTTATAATATATTTTTTCATCTTTAAAACAATCAGGGTGGTCAAAATCAATATTAATTACGGCAACCACTTGTGTATCTAAATATAAAAATTTTGGTTGTCCAGTTACTAAATCGTCAGGGTATTCATCCGCTTCAACCACAAAATATTCACCTTTATCCCAATGAGCATGGAAATCAAAATCTTTTATAGTTCCGCATCCAATTAACCAGCTCGGTTTTTTACCTGCATCAGATAATATTTTTGCCAACATAGCCGTTGTCGTAGTTTTGCCATGCGATCCAGCCATCGCAATAGTTTTTTTTAATTTTGATATTTCACCCAATGCTTGCCCATAAGACCAAGCTGGAATTTTCATTTTTTTAGCTTGAATTACCTGCGGATTTTCCTGACCTTGATGAGCAGCTGAATAGATAATTAAACCCATACTAGAATTGATTTTATTTTTTTCAAAACCAACATCAATTTTGATATCTAATTTATTTAATTCTTTATCAGTTACAAATTCTTCTCCCAAATCGCTACCTGAAACATTTTTACCCATTTCTTTAAGAATTATAGCTAACCCGGACATGCCAACGCCTTTAATTCCAACTAAATAGATGTTTTTGAATTTAGCTAAATTTATTTCTTTATTTTTTAACATTAATAACTTCCTCAATTATTTGAATAAACTTTTCAGTACTTCTTTTGGGCATGATTTTTTCAATATTATTTTTGTAGTCTGTTAAAGTTTGCTTATCGTCAAGTAATTTGATTATTTGATCAACTTTATTTTCAAGTTGATCATTATGAACAACTAAACCAGCCTTTGTATCAGTGATAATTTTTCCATTTTTTTCTTGATGATTTTGGCTAGCAAACGGATAAGGCACAAAAACAGTTGCTTTTTTAAGTACTGAAAGTTCCGCCATAATTGTTGCTCCCGATCGTGAGATAACTAGATCTGAATCGGCAATTATTTTAGCTAGACCGCTCTTCACAAATAAATAATGATTATAATATTTTTTCTGTTTTTCGGACAATTTTGCGTTAAATTGACTCGCTTTTTCAGCATTTTTTTCACCCCAAATGTGAGTAATTTTAATTTCGTTTTGAATAAATTTTTCTAAATTATTGACAACAAAATTATTTAAGCTCTGTGCTCCCTGAGAGCCACCAATCACTAAAATATTTTTATATTTTTGAATGGATTTTTTTTCATTTTTTCTAATAAATTCGTTACGGAGTGGAATTCCACAAACTTCAATTTTGTCAGTTAATTTTTTCGGATAATATTTTTTGTCAAAAGCAGTCAATATTTTTTTAGCTCTTCTAGAAGCTAATCTATTTGCCAACCCTAAAACTGAATCTGATTCGTGGACAATTAAATCTTTTTTAAAGATAATTGACCAAAATATTATCGGCAAAGTAACATAGCCACCCTTACAAATCACTAAATCGGGTTTATAGCTTAAAAATATAATTTTTGTCTGGACTAGACCAACAATATTTTTTAAAACATTGATTAGATTGCGCCAATTAAAACTACGAAAAATTTTACTAACTAAAATTTTCTGAAATTTGACCACTCCTTTAACCAATTCACTTTCCGGTCCGTTCTCAGAAACAAGATAAAGAATTTCAAATTTTTTCTTATCTAATTTCTTCAAAACTTCCAAAAGTGGAATCGTGTGGCTGACTGTTCCGCCCCCTGAAGCTAAAATTTTTATTTTATTATTCATTTAAGCACGACGATTATATTTAGATATATTATAAACGATGGCTAGACCAACAAAAAGCATAACCAATGACGATCCTCCGGCGGAAATAAAGGGTAATGGGATACCGGTCAAAGGCACTAAACCAACTATCGCCGCAACATTAATCAATGTCTGAAATGCCACCCAAGCGGTAAAGCCACTTACCATAAACCGAGCAAACGGATCGTCAACTGTTAAGCAAATTTTGACTAAGTGCAAAATAAAAACTAAAAATAGTAATAAAACACCGACCACTCTGATAAAACCCAATTCTTCAACCATAATCGCAAAAATTGCATCTGAGTGCGGTTGAGGTAGATATAGATATTTTTGTTTCGAATTACCAAAACCCAAACCCCACAATCCCCCTGAGCCAATGGCTAATATTGATTGATTGATTTGATAGCCACTCCCCAAAATATCACTCTCCGGATTTAAATAAGTTGTCAATCTCTCCATACGGTAGGGAGATATTTTTATCAAGAGGAAAAAAATCATAAAACCAATAAAAAGTGCTGAAAGAATATATTTCATTGATGCCTCGCTAATATAAAAAATCATACCGGCAATAACAGAAATAACTAAAACCGTTCCCATGTCCGGTTGTTTAACAATCAGAAATATAACAAAAAGCAATGTTAAAGCCAACGGCAAAATTCCTTCGCTAAAATTATAGATTAATTTGCTTTTCGAATCCAGCCAGGCTGATATATATATAATGAATGTTAATTTAACAATTTCCGATGGCTGAATTGAAATTGGACCAAGCTGTAACCATCTTTGCGCTCCGCTCAAATGAACACCCAAGCCCTTGACATAGACTAATAGAAGTAAAATTATGCTGATAATAAAAATTATAAAGGCATTTTTTTGCCAAAATTTATAATTAAGGTTGGAGACAACAATAAATAAAATCACTGCTAAAATTAACCAATAAATTTGTTGAGTCACATAATAATAATTATTATTAAATCTTTCGTACGAAATAACCACCGATGAACTTAAAATCATCATTAAACCAATCAGTGCTAAACCCATAGCTAAAATAAAGATCCAAAAATCTCCTTTTCTTCCAAGTCGGTTTCGATATTTATTAAGTCTTGACATTTTTAACTAATTGTTTAAATGTTTCCCCTCGCTCGGATGCATTTTTAAATTGGTCAAATGAAGCTGAAGCGGGAGAAAAAAGGACTAATCCATCATTAAGATTGATATCGTTCGCACATTTAACCGCTTCAGCTAAATTTTCGCAAATTATTAGATTGGTTTTCTTGGCATATTTTTTCATTAAACCGACAATAAGGTTTTTATTTTGTCCGTATATAATTGCTGTGTCAATTTTTTTTCCAATTTTCTTTACCAATTTTATATAATCAAAACCTTTGTCAACCCCGCCACAAATTAAAATTATTTTTTTATTAAAACAGTTAATGCCAGCGATGGTTGAGTCTGGTCCGGTCGAATAAGAATCGTTATAATATTTTTTACCATTTTTTTCAACCACAAATTCGAGTCTATGCTCAAGTGGTTTTATTTTCATCAATGATGCTATTATTTTTGCATCTGCAACATGTAATATTCGAGCCACATTAATAGCACCGTTAATATTTTGTTTGTTATGTAATCCAATAAATTGTTTTGGATACCCTGAAATCAAATTATCTTTAGAACTATAAAATATTTTTTGAGCTTTTGTCAGCCATTTTATTTTTTTTGAAAGATTGCTATCTCGACAAATAATTGCAAAATCTCGTTTAGTTTGAAATCGAATTAAATTTAATTTTGCTTGCCAATATTCTTTAATACTTTTATGACGATCTTGGTGATCTGGAGTAATTGGAGTAATAACGGCAATATGAGATGATTTCTCTAAATCTTGAAGCTGAAAAGACGAGAGTTCAAGAATAACTATATCTTCGTGCCTAATTTCATCGATAAAATCAAATGGGTCTTTGCCAAAATTGCCTGCTAGATAGACTTTAACTGACAAATTGTCTTTTAAAATATTATAGATTAAATGACTAGTTGTGCCTTTGCCCTTGGTACCAGTCACAGCAATTATTTTTGCTGGACAAAGATCAAAAAAAAGTTTAGTTTGAGAATATATAATTGTACCAGCCTTTTTCGCAGTCTGAATTTGTTTTAACAAATACGGTATTCCGGGGGTTCTAAAAATTATTTTAAAATCAGATAAATTATTTAAATAATTTTTACCCAGAATAGTTTGGTATTTCCCAAAATATTGTTTGAGATCTTTATCAATTAACTCTTTTTTTGATTCGTTTTGGTCTAGAATTGTCAGATTTTCAATTTTATTTTTCAAAAGATACAAAACTAAACTAGCATGATTAACGCCATAACCAACAATTGCAACTTTTTTGCCTTTTAAATCCCTAATATCCATAACTAGTATTTATTATACACTATATATACACTAAATTTCCATTGTTATTAAACTCCACCCATTATTTACCATACTCAATATTGTTAATTAACCATTTAACTTTTTCCCATAATCTTTTTCCAAATTCCATTAATTTTTCATCTATCTTTACCCATTCTTGCCTATTTCTAGTTGTAATAAATTTTCCGTACGGATATTTTGTTACAACTTTTGAGAACTAAAATATGAAGTAAAATATTTTGTATAATAAATAACCTTCCGTTTTTTCGGAAGATTATAACTTGATGGTTGTTTATCACATTTAGATAGCAAATTATAATTTGATGGTTGTTTATCACATTTATATAGCGGGTAACCAGTGGTTTAGCCATTTTTTCAAATACTCTCAGCGATAATCTGATATCGCCAACTTTTCTTCATTATTATAATACACACTTCATCTAATGATTTTACTACAAGATGATTTAATCGATAAACCCGATCGATTGTTTTGCACAATATCGCATCGAGTGTGATAATTAGATTGATCAAATAGACACACATCGATTTTAGAATTATTAAGTTTTGTTAGCACTCTAAAAAGAGGAAAGTGGTATTTATTAATTAGATAGAAAATTACAATTCCAACTTCAAACTTTTCAATTGGAATATTATCAGGATACTTATGTATTAAATTAACATTCTGTTCCATTACTTCTCCCCCAGTCAAAGTACAAATTAGTTAGTAGTGTATAGTAATAAGTTAGATCTGTCAAGCTAAACACATATGTTTTTAACCTTTCCCAACGAGCGCTATAAATAGACCAATGGTGGCAAATACCGCACCGATGACCCAAAATCGCATAACTACCTTTTCTTCTTTCCAACCTAACGCTTCAAAATGGTGATGAATTGGTGCTACTCGAAATACTTTACATTTAAAACATTTTTTTGAAGTAATTTGAATCAAGCTAGATAGTAATTCAATTACATAAATAAAACCAATAATTGGCAAAATGATAACCGTATTCGTCAACATCGCTACCACTCCCAATGTGGCGCCCAAGGCTAACGAACCAGTATCACCCATATAAAATCGAGCTGGCGGAATATTGAACCAAGTATAAGCTAAAGTTGCGCCTGAAACCGTAGCACAAAAAGCGGCGAGTTCAAATTTCCCTAAAATTAAAGCAATAACCGTATAGGCAATGAACGAAATTGAAAGTTGTCCACCCGCCAATCCATCTAAACCATCAGTCAAATTGACCGCATTCGCCATAAATAGAATTACAAAAACAAAGAGCGGAATATACCATAATCCAATCTCAAGAGTGTAGGGGAGACCAATTAAATTTCCACCAGGAATGTGAATAATTGACCAGTCTAATTTATCATAAAACCACCAACCTCCTAATGCTCCAAAAAGAATCAACCAAAACAGCTTGGCTTTGAAACCAAGCCCCGCCACTCCTCTACCTGATGACTTCAAATTAATTAAATCATCAAGTAAACCAACTAAACCAAAACAAACGATTGTAAACAAAGGAAGATATGTCTCGGCTCGAGATAGATTGAACAAAACTGTTATGAGTGCTACCACAAACCAGATCAATATTCCTGCCAAAGTTGGAACATTGCGTTTATGTTTTTCAGCGTGTAATTTCTGATAGATCACAGCTTTTTCTCCAGTTATGGCTTGAGTTTTCTGTTTTTTCCAAGCCTTGAAACGGTACAAAAAATAAGTCAAAGTTGGAGTTAATCCAAATGTGACCATAAAGCTACCGGCTAAAAATCCGAAAACTTTCAATAGACTATAAACATCAATCGTGATTGTTTCGTACATATCTATTTAATTAATTTTTGAACAATTTTTTCTAAATGTACAGAATGGGAGCCCTTGATTAAAAGCATATCATTTTTCTGAATTAGCTTCAATATAAACGGGATCGCTTCTTGGACTTTTCCAAAATGATAATCAGCCTCAAACAATTTTGATTTTTCACCAACGCTGATCAAAATGTCAAAATCCTTTTTCAAAATTTTTTTAAAATCTAAATGGTATTGATTGACACTTTCACCCAATTCTTTCATATCGCCTATAATTCCAATATACCTTTCTGGTCGTTGGGACATTTTCAAACTCCGCCCTTTAGTTAAAACTACCCGTAACGAAAGCGGGTTTGAATTATAGGAACTATCAATTATAGTTAGACCGTTTTTTTTAATTATTTCAAGCCGTCCTTTAGGCGGTGAATATTTATTTAATACCGAATCGATTTGAGAAAGATTGAGTCTGAAATATTTTCCAACCAAACGAGTAAAACCGATATAACTTTCTTCAACCGGATAATCAATCAAAATCAACTTGGCGTCGTTTGGCAAGTATTGAATTAACTTGTGGTAGTAATTTGATTGCTTATTTAAAATTACAATTCCGTTCGGAGCTAAATGTTTAATCACCTGTGTTTTTTCATCAATGACCGCTTCGATTTGAACAAATCTTTCCAAATGACTTGGTCCAATGTTGGTGACTATAGCAATTTTTGGATGAATATAACTAGTTAAATATTTGAGATCGTTAGGTTTGTCAGTTGCCATTTCTAAAATTAATATACGGGGATATTTTATCAATCCAACTAAAATTAAGATTGATTTAATAACATAATAACTGAGCACAAAAATCCAAGTTAGTTTGTTGGGTGGTTTGACTTTAATAATTGCAATTGAAAGTGGAATCCCAAACTCGGTATTGAGATTACCATAATTTGAAAATACTTTATCTTTCCACTGGCGGGACGATTTTAAGGTTGAATAAATAGCTTCTTTGGCTGTGGTTTTCCCTGCCGATCCAGTGATTGCCACAATTTCCGGTTTTTTTGACAATAAAATCTGGTTCGCAAAATAGGTCAAAATAGATAATAATAAATTTTTCATATTTAATAATCTTTCGGAATTTGATAATAGCTTAACAGAAATTGCATAGCTTTTTTAAACATCGGTAGAACAGTTGCATCTGCAAACCGTGTCACTGTCGGTTTTTCAAGTCTGATTACAACCACAAATTTTGGATTAGTAATTGGTCCAATTCCCGCAAAACTGTGATTAAACGAATTTTCTTCATAGCCAGTACCATCTTTTTTTGCAATTTGGGCAGTACCAGTTTTACCGCCAATATTGTAACCTTCAATTTTAGTCTTGCTTGATTGACCGACATCAACAACCGATTGCATCATTTGCTTAACTTCATTGGCAGTTTCGATTTTAATCACTCTTCGGACGGTTGTGTTTTCAATTGGTTCTTCGCTTCCATCTTTTCTAATTATTTTATCAACAATATGCAATCTTGGCATCTCACCATCGTTGGCAATTGTGGCATACGCTTGAGCAATTTGGAGAGGTGTGACTAAAACGCCTTGCCCAAAACTAATATTGGCTCGATGAATATCACGCCAATTCTTGAGACTCAAGATTGTGCCAGTGGTTTCACCCGGTAAATCGATACCGGTTTTTTCGTTAAAGCCAAATTTTTCTAAACCTTCCCGCATCAAATCATTACCAATTTGATTTCCTACCCAAACCATACCGACATTATCTGAGTTTTCCAAAATCTGAGTCACAGTTTCGTCGCCATAACCTTTATTCAAGGCAGTATGAATTTCATAACCTTGAACAACTGTCATATTTGAAAATGGTCCGCCTTTAGTGTCCGGTTCAAATTTTTCGTTGTCCAAGCCAAGCGACACAATAATCGGTTTAAAAATAGATCCCGGTTCATAGGCAAAAGAGACTGCCGGGTTAACAAAAATAGAAAATTCTCGATCTTTATTTTCTTCAGCCACTTCATTAAACCGATTTGGATCAAAATTAGGGCTCGATGCCATAGCTAAAATTTTACCACTTTTGGGCTCAACCACAATTATTTGCCCATTTTCAGCATCGCTAAAATCCATCCCCTCCTTCAAAATTTGCTCCATTTTATACTGAACATTTTTTTCAACCGTCAGAACAATACTGCCGCCATTCTTAGCTTTAATATCCTCGTTAAGAAAATCGATAATCCGCCCCTTGTTATCTTTTTCAGCTACCAATAGACCTGGTTCCCCTTTCAAAATTTTTTCATAATATTGCTCTACGCCATAATTGCCACTAAATTCATGATTGACGAATCCAAGTATATGCGAGGCAAGTTCTTTTTCTGGATATTCACGAACATAATCAGGGAATATTTGCACATCTTTGAGTTTTAATGCCTCAATTTGATCAGCTAATTTTTTATCAACTTTTTTGGCAATCGGTGGAACATAGAGTTTATCATTATTAATTTTTTCAAAAATATCCTTCTCATCCAAACTTAAAATCGTAGCTAATTGTTTAGCAATTTCATTTTTATCGGGTGTATTTTTAGGCACTACTAAAATTTGATATTTCTGAACATTTAAAGTCGCTGGGGTCAAATCAGTTTTATCGTAAAAATAAATATTGCCTCGTTCTGCTTCAATAGTTCTCTCATCTCGATACTGCTTTTGAGCAATTTCTGAATATTTTGAGTGCTCAATAACAGATTTTTGAAAAATTCGTAAAACCAAACCAGCAAACAGGACGAGTAGAATTGACACCAAACTCTTCAAGCGAACTTGCCAAATTTCTTTCCTCGCCAATGACATTTTAGTTTTTAACTGTTTCTTCAGCCGGTTTAAGCTCTAGTCCTTCAATTTTTGTTTCAATCTCTTTTAGAGATTTTAATCTTAGAGCTTCCGCTTCCGAAGTTTCCCGATCCTCTTCTAATTGACTCTGGGTAACTTGTAATTCTCTAAGTTGATACTTTTTAGTTGCCGATTGGGTCGATTGAGCTAAGTAAAAAAGTGTTAATGCGGCAAAAATCAAAAGGGTAATAAATTTCAATGATAATGGACCAATTTTGACTGATTGCTCAATTGTTCTTTTCTTTATTCCAACTTTGTCGGTATTTTTATTGGTTAAAATCATAATAAATATTTTTTAAGAAACTGGTAGCGACAACGAAGGAAAGTCAATTTCTTCTTGTGCTTCTTAAAAATAAATCAAAGAAGCACCACAGTTAGGTTGGAAATCGACTCCTCTCCTTAAAACCTTCTGACAGATCCAATCAAAGAGGCTATTCCTCATAACCAGACCGGTCAATGTCACTACCAGCTTTTTCACGAACTTGACCTAGCAAGTTAAATACCCATTTCGGACATTGTTTCAGCATTTTTTTCGGCGTCTTTTTCAGTTTTCTGTTTATATTCTTGCCAGACTTGGCTATCCCATATTTCAATGCGAGAGTAAAGTCCAGCGACAATAATATTTTTCTTTATATTGGCAAAATTTTTTAAATAATCAGGTAAAATTATTCGTCCTTGATTATCAGCTTTAACTTCGACCGCACCAGCTAACATTAACCGAGAAAATGCTCTTGCTTTTGTAGACGTAAATGGTAATTCTGAAATTTTAATCGCTATTTTAACCCATTCATCTTTCTTATAAAGGAACAAACAATTATCTAAGCCACGGGTTACAACTGCACCTTTTGTCAAACTACTTCTAAAACGGTAAGGAATGGATAGCCTATTTTTATCATCTAAACTATGCTTAAATTCTCCAATAAACACTTAATTTCTTGATTATTTTCCACTTTTCCCCACTTTTTTCCACTTCTTTGTCCTATATTACCACTCAGCAACCACCTGTCAAGTCGTTGAGTTGTGGATAAGAAAAAGACCCAATACGGGTCTAAAATTAATAATTTGTAATTGTAATCGAGATTAAATTAAAATTCTTCTCATTAAGTTTCGGGAATTAAGTGGAAAAAATGACAAATATCTTCTTTGGTCATTCCCAAATTCATAGCTTTTTTAATTTCACCTCTTGCTTGCTCAAGATGTTTTATAACATAAGTTCCAACAATGTCATTGATTGCTTCACTAAAAGTATCAAACCAATGATCTTTAAAATCGTATATCGCAGAATGAACTAAATATTGATTCGTTCCATTGTTATCGGGCTTAAGATAAATATTATGTGCGACATATCGATAATTCGGTAGTCTGATCGAAATGGCAGTTGCTTCTTCCGAAGTACCGATATTCCAAACTTCAAAATTTCTAATACCCAAAACTTCTAACAAATTAATTGTGTTGCTTATCAAAATTGTGGTTGAAGCGTTCATCCCTTATCTCCTCTCTCTCTCTCTGTCTAAGTGCAAATCAGAAATTAGTTTATAGATAAAAATAAAAATTGTCAAGTCCAATCCGAAAGATTGTTTTCCTTGTGAAAATGTTTTGAAAATATTCAATAATTTATTAATCGGTCAATTTTGTTGAAATCTTTATCTTGTATTGCTATAATAATGTCATGAAAATTATTGAGAACAAAAAAAGAACCGACAATACATTTGAATATAGTGTCACGGTTGAACCAAATGAATTAACCAAAAATTTCAATGAAATTTTCACTCTTTATTCTAAAAATGTTGAGATTAAGGGTTTTCGAACCGGAAAAGCGCCAAAATTAATGATTATTGAAAAATTGGGATCAAATTTTTTATCCTCTAAATTGCTCGATCATTCACTCCAAAAAAGTTATAGTAAAATTACTAAAAAAAAGAAAATTAAAACCGTCGCTCAACCTAAAATTTCAATCACTAAATGGGTTTTTGACGCCTTCTCAGAAAGTTCTGAAAATAATATTTTAGAATATAAACTCGAAATTGCCGTTTTCCCAAAATGTCAATTGAAAGATTACAAAAAATTAAAAATCGATAAAAAATTGTTTGAAAAAGTTGTGGTTACTGACCAAGAGGTTGAAACGGTCATCGAACAGCTTCAAAAACAGAGGGCTCGCTACAATCCAGTTTCTAGAGTTTCAAAAATTAATGATATGCTTGAAATTAATTTTACCGGTAAAATTAAAGGTATAGCACAAGAAAAAATGACTAGTTCTAATCATCCCCTAGTCTTGGGGTCAAAAAGTATGGTACCTGGCTTTGAGGAAAATCTAATTGGTCTAAAAAAAGATGCTAAGAAAAAATTTACAATTACTTTTCCTAAGGATTACTATACCTCAGAATTGAAAGATCAAAAAGTCGATTTTGAAGTTGAGATTTTGGAAGTTAAAGAGATTGAATTGCCAAAAGTTGATGATAAGTTTGCTTCAAATTTTGGACATGGGAGAATAGACAATTTGAAAAAAGCCATCAAGAAAAGTATAAAAAATGAAAAAGAAGAGCAAAAAAATCATAAGATTGAAGCTAAAATCATAAATAATTTATTAAAAATATTCAAAGTTGCCATTAGTCCGATTATGCTTGATGAAGAACAACGGCGTTTGCTTGAACGATTAAAAGAACAAATTAGAAAGAAAGGTTTAGGTTTTGAAAATTATTTAAAAATGTCAGGTAAAAACGAATCGGAATTAGAAAAAGAGTTTGGAAAACAAGCCCGGCAAAATATCGAAGTCGGATTGTTATTGGGTGAAATCGCCAAACGGGAAAATATTACCGACAAATCGGAAGAAATCGGTCGAAAAACATTGGACAAATTGATTGACATAGTTAAAAAAAATAGTCTATGAAAAAAATAAAAAACCAATTTTTAATTCCGACGGTTTTAGAAAAAACTCATTTGGGTGAACGATCATACGACATTTATTCACGACTTTTAAAAGACCGAATTATTTTTTTAGGTATTGAGATTGATGACGATTTAGCTAATTTGGTTATGGCACAAATTCTTTTTTTAGAAGCTGAAGATAAAGAAAAAGATATCCAGATGTATATTAATTCTCCGGGAGGATTAGTGACAGCTGGTTTAGCAATTTACGATACAATGCAGTTGGTTAAATGCGATGTTTCAACAATTTGTATCGGTCAAGCAGCTTCAGCTGCCGCTCTTTTATTAGCCGCCGGTCAAAAAAATAAACGTTTTATTTTACCTAATTCTCGAGTTATGATTCACCAAGTTATGGGCGGTTCGCAAGGTCAAGCAACTGATATTGAGATTCAAACCAAAGAACTATTGCGAGTTAAAAAACAGGTTAATGAAATTATGGCTCACCACACAAAAAAAAGCTTGTCTCAGATTGAAAAGGATACCGATCGAGATTATTTTCTCAGCGCTAGCGAAGCAGTTGAATATGGGGTTGTGGATAAAATCATCAAGTAATAAATTGTGACAGATTTTTTTATGGTATAATTAATAACAGTAACTTGTCCTGGAGGGATAAGAACTTAATTGCAAATAATAAATAAGGAGGATGTTGTGCTGGAAATATTTTCAAGCCCAGTTCTTATGGTAATTTTAGTTATTACTATATTAGTAATCATTGTGGCATTAATTCCTATATTTGAATTTATCAATCTCAAAAAAAATAAAATTGAAGCGGTTTCTTCAGAGACAAACTTCAAGGAACCGATTAAGTCGCTCTTGGTTAAGAAAAATTACAAATCATCCGCTATACTCGAAATTGAATTTATTTTTGAATGGCTAGCAAAACTAGTTATTTTTGTAGTAGCATGCGTTGGTTTAACATACATAATTGTGATGCTTTTGGGTCCAAAATATGAAGCAACCTCAACTCTTTTTGTTGAGGTAAAATCGAATGAAAATAAAACTGCCGTTAGCGATATATTAGTTGCATCAAGCAAAGTCGCTTCTAATATCGCCGAAATAGTTAAGAAAGGAGAGGTAGTTGACGAAGTGATTAAATCTTCAACCATAAAAACCTACACTCGAAAACAACTAACCTCTAACTTAAGAGCTAATACGATCAGAGATACTCAATTGATAGAAATCTCGGTTCAAAATACCGATGCCTCTGAAGCTCAAAGGTTAGCCAATATTTTCGCCTACACAACAATCAAAAAGTACAAAGATTTATTGGACGAAATGAACGGTGGATCGTACGCTGAAGTCAAAGTTATCCAGCAAGCTGAACTGCCAACTGAAACAACATTTCCGTCTGTTAAACAAGCAATCATTTTGAGTGCAATTCTTGGAACAATCATCGGCATTGGTGCGTTATTAATAATTGATTTAGAAAAAAAGGCAAAGTCAACTCGATCTTGGAATAATTGAAACTATCAATATGGGTTTTTTTATAAGAATCAAGAATTCAAACTATAGGTTTTTTGTATTGTTATTAGCGTTGTTGCTACTCCAATCAATTATATTTGGAAGTATTTATTTACTCAAAGGATTGCCCTACCAATTAATATTAAGTGTTATTTTTACCACAACCGTTTGTCTTACACCCTTAGTTTTTTCATTAATTAAATCGAAGGATCTCCTTGCACCTCCCGTTGGGGTTGGATTTATGATCTTTTTTTTCTATGTTCCTTCAGCAATTTATGGTTGGCATTACCAAGATAAAATCATTTCAAGTGTCGGTGATTATTTAGACGATGCAGTTCTGTTAGCAGGTATCGGGTTTTTGATGATTTTATTAGGTTACAATTATTTTGGGTTAATACACAAACACCTCAAGCATCGCTTAATCTCTGTTTGGGAACCAAATCGTGCAATTTTTATTTCAATATTTTTATATTTAATCGGTTTCGCCTTGAGAATAAATTATTTCTCATCGATTTCTAACATTGGTGGATTGTTTAATAATTCTGCTAAAGTTGTTTATACTTCGGGCGATACACAACTAATTGGTTTTTTACTTAATTTACCTTTTATTGCCTTATTAATGTACACTATTTCTTACTTTAAGCTTGAAAAAAATAATCGCTATAAATTATTAGTTGGTCTTGGGTTAGCTCTATTGATAATTCTTGAAATAGTAATGGCATTTCCAACCTCAAGAAGATGGTATATTTTTCAAACTTTAGTTTATGTTTTTGTTCCAATCTATTATCTTTACAAAAAATTCTCTAGCCAATCAATAATAATTGGCATGACTTTGTTTTCACTTTTTATCATTCTTTTCTTTCCTCTTATGAACATTCATCGTCAAAGTGTAATTGAACAATATCAAAAAAACAGTAATTTAGGATTATTCGACGCAAAGACATTAAGCCTGACAAAACAGGAGATCACTAAATTAATTAAAGAAAAATCTTATTTAAATTTTATCTATGAAGAACAGATGAGGAGATATGATCAATCATCAGTTTTGGGAGCAATTATTTCAGATACTCCTGAACAAATGCCATTTCAGAATGGGAAAACCATCTTTCCTGGTTTGATTGGAGCATTGATTCCTCGCTTTATTTGGGCAGATAAACCAACTATGTTTGACCAAAATATGTTTGGTTGGCGTTATGGTTTTATTGCCCCAAATGATGATAATACAACCGTTCTTTTTTCTTACATTGGCGAACTCTATCTTAATTTTGCATGGCTTGGAGTTATCATAGGCATGTTTATCTATGGAATCTTTTTCCGTTATGTCTATGAGTTATGCATAGGGGGAGAAAATTCTTTTGTACAGAGTAGTTTGGGAATTTTTATTTATACACTTTTTTGGACACAAATCGTTCACATTGAAGGTCTATTTATTCCAGCGTTGGGAGGCACAATCCAAACTCTAATACTTCTTTTGCCAATTTTACTATTCATTAATAACAGAAATAAAGTAATTACATAATTTTTAGTACCACTTAAAAATCTTAAACTGTCTTATTTTTAAGAGCGGTTTTCGAACCATTATGAATAGATCGATTTTTAGGTTATTTAACTGCCAGGCTTTGTACGACTCATAGTTACTAACAATATGACTCATCAAGTTTCGTGTGCTAACTCCGCCGTATCTCATTTTTACTAGCACTTTTGAAACATTTAAATATTGATATTTTTTGGAGAAGAAGAGTCTGAGAACAAATTCGTAATCAGAAGCTAAAGACATATCAATTCGAAATTTACCAATTTGTTGATAAACTTGTCTTTTTACAAACAAAGTTGGGTGAGGTGGGTGATAGCCAATTTTTAAATCGTTTAACGAATATCTTCTCGTTTTCCAAGACCGAATTATTTTTTCAAATTTTATATCATACATTTCAAGTTGGCTGTAAAAAAAATCAATTTTATTTTGTGCAAATGTTTTATTTATTAAACTTAAAACATTTTTATCAGCAAAAATATCATCTGAATTTAGTATTACAATTATTTCTCCTTTAGCCAGTTCAATGCCTTTGTTCATAGCATCGTAAATACCATAATCTTTTTTAGTATAGATTTTTAATTTATCCAACTTTAAACTTTTTAAAAGCTCGATCGTACCATCGATCGAACCACCATCAATAATTATATGTTCATAATTTTTTAAGTTTGATTATAAACCAATCGAATACAGTCTTCGATATATTTTTTATTATTTAATACGACCGTGATAATTGAAATTTTCATAGTAATTTCAACATATCATAAACAATTAAATAGTCCAGAATTTATTTGAATAATTATCTTTTTTTATATTTTTTAGCCGGGTTACCTTGATAAATATAGTTTGATTCTAAATCATTTTTTGCAACTGACCCAAGTGATAAAATGCTTCCTTGCTTACACCTCACACCCGGTGCAATAATTGATTTAGCGCCTAGCCATACTCCATCTTCTATAACTATTTTTTTATTTACTAAATCAAAACTCTCTTTACGGTAATCATGTCCTGCTGAAACCAAATAAACTCCTTGACTTACGCACACATTTTTCCCAATAATTATTTTGTCAATATTATCGATCCAAACACCCTCACCTATCCATGAATTATCTCCGATTTCCAATTCCCATGGTTGTTTAATATTTATATTTGGCTTTATGACTATATTTTTCCCAACCTTTGCTCCAAATAATTTTAATAAATTAATTTTAAATTGATAATTAGTAAATATTGGTGATTTAAAAAATAATATATTTAAACAATGCCAACCTATACGAATAAAAATATTTATTCGGTTTTTTGTAGGTCTAAATTTATTTAGTTTTTGTAAATTCAAATTTGATAATTATATAATATTTTAACTACCTTAATTATGCCAACACGATGTTTTTCTTGATATTTTTTTATTTCATAAATTTTACTATCAACTAAAAAACGGTACCAAAAACACTGTAAAAAATGAAACTGCAAACCGACTAAACCGTCTAGAAATCCCAACAGAATTAAATAGCGATAAAAATAATAACAATAAACCCGTAGAAACAAAGGTGCCCGATTGTATAAGCGATTTTTTAACCATCTCCGCTTTTGATCCTGCTGGCTACCACCATATCTAGTTTGTTCCGGTTTTTTAATATTAAGTAAATAATCAACTGCTTCTCTAGTTGCATACCAATCGTGTTTTTGCGTCCAAAAAGACAAACTATTTAGATTATAATCAACAATATCTTTTTTCACACGCATTGTAGTTCCATCTAATATTTTTATATGTTCGTCCATATGGCGAGTTTCACAAACAGCTTTTTGATAACGGAATAATCTTAATAACCAAGTCGGGTAAAAGCCACCAAAACGAATCCATTGATTTCTAAATATGACTTTTCGTCTAAAATATATTCCATTAACATCTTGATTAATTTTTAATAAATTATTTTTTAAATATTTAACTAATTTATTTTCTAAATATTCGTCAGCATCAAGCCTCAGTACCCATTCGGTTTTTATCGGACAATTTTTTAACGCCCAATTAAATTGGGTAGCATAATTTTCAAATTTTTGCTGAAATATTTTAATTTTTTTATACTTCCTAGCTATTGCAAGTGTTTCATCGTTTGAATATGAATCAATAATAAAAACTTGTTCAACTACAAAAGCAATTTTATCTAAAAATCTTTTGATATGAAGTTCTTCATTTTTGGTTAATACAATAACTGTTATTGGTAAATTCATATTTTTTTGATTACTATTAGCATTGATTTCCATAAATACGGCAATCTACCAACGCCGATAAACTGTACAATTTTAAGATTGTTATTTAGAAGCATTTTATTAATGACTGGAAAAGAAAAAAATCGAATGTGCCCATTTTTAATATCGGAATGAAAATGTTTATCCCACAGATTGAATATCGTAATTACCAAATTTTTTAAATAACCGTGGTATGGGGTTGATAAAATAATAATGCCATTTTTTTTCAATAATCTGTTTATATTTGTCAAATATTTATCAATCTCAAAAATATGTTCAATAACTTCAGTACTAATAATCAAATCGAACTTTCCCTTTTTCCATTTAAATAATTTATTGTCGGTTATGTCGCTAATCAATAAGTTCTGATAATACTTGTAATATTTTTTTGGTGTTGTTCTTGGTATTTGCGGATTGATATCAATCCCATCAATATTACCATATCCTAAATTAATCAATTTAGTAACAATATAACTATTTCCGCAACCAAAATCTATTATTCTAGCATTATTAGAAATATTATATTTTTTTAATATTTTTATTATTTTAGGAAGAATTATATTATTGGCTTCAGTTGGTTTAACCATAATATTATTTAATAATCTTAGCGTATAATTTATTTATTTTTTGAGCAACTATTTTTGCCTCAAATTTTTCTGCTACTAATTTTTTTCCATTATTTTGATATCTAGTATAATTATTTTCTATTATTTCGACCGCTTGTATTAAACTATATTTTTCTGGATTAATTATGACCCCACAATTATATTTTTTTACATATTCGCTTATTCCAGCTTTACTGCTAACAATTACCGGAGTTTTTAACACCATAGACTCAGCGATTGAATTACCAAAGTTTTCGTTCACTATTGATGGTAAAATCGTACAAAAAGATCGACAAATTAATTTGTTTTTATTTTTTTGGTTTTGATTTTTTAAAAACTTAATTCGTTTATCCTTTTTAAATAATTTTCTTATTTTTTGATAATATTTCTGGTCCTCTATTTCTCCAGCGATTATTAATTGATAACCTAATTTAGTATGGGTAAACCGATTAATCAATTCTGCGATCCCTTTATTATTGGCAATTCTCCCTAAATAAAGAATAATTTTTTCTTTCTTAAACTGACCAACATCTCTTTTTACTTCTATTGGGTTAGCAATTACTAATCCATTTTTTGGACAAATTATTTTACTAATATTTCTTTTTTCAAAATTACTACTATAGATAATTGCATTTGCTCTATCAATTAATTTACGGATTAATATCAAATAAATATTTTTAATAATTTTTTTCCGGTTATTTATAGCATTTTTATCCAATGAACCCTTAGGATAAATTACATACGGTTTTTTATATATACGACAGAGTAGAGCACTAATAATAAAATGAAAATTCCAAATTGAATTAATTTGGATTAAATCATATTTATAAATATTTTTTATTAAATAAATTATTAATTTGGGAGAAAAAGTAAAATTCTCATTGAAATAGAATGGTAAATAATTAACTTTAATCTTATCAATCAAATGTTTATTTTTTTCATTATTTGTTCCGGCTTGGGTGGTGATTACTTCAATATAATTTTTTTTTGACAAGTGTTGATTAATGATTTTCATTGAAAATATCGGACCGCCAAATTTAGTAGCAGGAAAATAACTTGGAGTAATATGTAATATTTTCATTTATTCATTTATTTTGTTTTCTATGATCAGTTTACTTGAATAATATTTAAAATCAAAATTGTGATACAATCGTTTTATGCCAGAGTTACCAGAAGTTGAAACTATTGTCCGAGGATTAAATCAAGCAATTATTGGACGCAAAATAAAATCAATTGATATTTTGGTTGATAAACTTTTTATTGGAAATAAAAATTCAGTGATAAATTCAAAAATAATTGAAGTTAAGCGTTTGGGAAAGACAATCTTAATATATTTTGAAAATAATTATCTTTTGCATATCCATTTAAAAATGACAGGACAACTGATTTTTGTAAACAAAAATCAGCAATTTAAAATTAAAAATTTAAAATTAAAAATTCCACCGACAATTAAAATTGTCGGTGGTGGTCATCCAGATAAAAAATATGATCAACCTTTACCACATAAATATACACATATCATTATTAAGTTTACTGATGAGTCAACTCTCTTCTATAATGATTTAAGAAAGTTTGGATGGATGAAAATTCTAGATTCTAGAATCAAGAATCTAGAATCTAGATTTGGAATTGATGCGTTGTCGGAGAAATTAAACTCTAACTACTTGTCTAGCAAATTATCAAAAAGAAATATAACCACTAAACAAGCATTGCTAGATCAATCAATTATTTCTGGGATTGGCAATATTTATAGTGATGAGATATTATTTTGCGCTAGAATTTTACCTGATAAAAAAGTTGGGAAATTAAAACCAAGTGAAATAAATAATATTGTAAATTTTATTCCAATTGTATTAAACAAATCGATAGATTTAGGTGGTACATCCCGATCTGATTATTTAAAAATTGATGGTAGCCGGGGCAACTATCTAAAGTATGCATATGTTTACGGAAGAGAAAACGAAAAGTGTCGAGTTTGTAATACAAAAATAAAAAGAATTAAAATTGGACAACGCTCCAGCCATTTTTGTACAAATTGTCAAAAATAATTATTAAAAATTATTATGTCAAGCAAAATATTAAGAGGAACTGGGTTTGTTCTAATGAGAAAAAAGATCGGCGAAGCCGATCGTTTAGCGACTATTTTTTCTAAAGAGTTCGGTAAAATCATAGTCTTGGCAAAAAGCGCCAGAAAGTTGAAGGCGAAAAATATTGGCAAACTCGAACCATATTATCTAATTGACTTTCAATTTATCCGTGGCAAATCATTTAATATCTTAACCAGTGTCAATATTAATAAATCTTATACTTTTTACAACCAAAAAGAAGCTAAAATTATTCTTCAAACCATTTTTAATTTTACCCCAGAAGAACAATCTGACCCGAAAATATATTGGTTAATTGACGAGTCTTTTCACCTCCTACATCAAAAAAGAATGAATATTCTTCCCTACTTTAAATTAAAGTTTTGGTTTCTCGAGGGACTGATTGACGCTCACCAATTGCTTAAAAGTAAGCAAAAACTAGACCAACTCTTTTCCCAAATTATCAACCATAATCTAAATTATTACTTAAATTTAATTGAAACAACTAACGACCAAAACCAAATCAATCGCTTGGAGAAAGCGGTTGATTTGTTCGAAAACAGACTCAAACCTAATTAGCGGGAGTTAAGCTTACTGGCGCTATCAAAAGTTTTGTGTCTGGTTGGTTAGTTTTGATCCAAAAACCTTGATATTTAGCTAGCGTATCGCCAGGCACAAGAGAAATATAATTACTGGTAGCTGAATTAATCGCATAAGCTTGTGTAATGTATGCCTCAGAAATAGCATCTGAAATTGTAGCAATCCTATTACCGATTTTGACGAATATATGGCTATCATCGTAACTAATAGCGGTTGAATATGGGTTACCTACCATTGTCCAAGCCGAAGCATTAAGCGGAATTTCAAAAGCGTGAGCTTGAGTGGTTGATAGGGTCTGGATTCTTGAAACATTATCTGAGACATCGGCAACTCGATCTTTTTCCGACAGGATAAATGAGCTTGCGCCTAGCCCAACTGGACTTGAAGATGCATATTGATCCTCGTAACTGTTAATTGAATTTTTGTACCAATACATATGGGGCAAATAAATTGTTTCGTCAATTCTAAACAATCCGGTAAATCTCGAAATTGCACTATTGATTGGAGTTGCTTCGTATGCTAAGGATAGCATATTCCAACCTTTTTTTAACGGGATATTTTTAACCAACGATGTGAATATGCTTGAAGTTGGATAGTTATAAGTCGTATTCTGCCCATTAATATCCGGACCAGCTTGATCAGGAGCAGTTGTTGGAGTAATTGTCGTAGTAGTAGTTGTTGTGCTTGGCGTGGTAGTGGTGGTAGTGGCTCCAGGAACGGTTGTGGTTGTAGTAGTAGCTGAGCTAGTTATTCCGACATTACTTACAGCATACACATATGATTCAGTTATATTATATGTTACTTTAACTTGAACTTTTGCAGTCCCTAATTTCTCACCCTTAATAGTTACTTTATTGGTGTTAGTAGCTCCAACAAAAGATATGTTAGTATTGTTATCTAATATTGTCCAATCGTAACTCAAATTATCAACAAGGGGATTACTATCTGTGTCCTTAGCACTAGTCGTAATTTCAGCGGTATTGCCCAAAACAACACCAATATCATTGACCAATGCCGATCCAATCTGTCGTGGCGAGGTAACCGTTAGTTGTGGGCTTTGTTGGCTCGGTATAGTTTTATTGTTATAGGTTGCGTTGGTTGCAATTTTACTAGTTTTATTCCATCCTAACATTGTAACTTTAATCTCATTTTCTGAAATTCTGTCAACTTTAATACTTGAAGCGCCATCAGTCGGTGTAAAGTTAAATGTTGCCCCCAAAGGATTACTAGTACTTTTTGGCAAAATTTGATTTGTATTTTCATCATAAGCAATGATAGTAAAGTTAGTCGTTCCATCTTTGTTTATAACGGCGCTGGTCTTGTTTTCCAACATACCAACACTGGATATTGTCTGTAACACTTTAATGATTGGGCTTGGAGATTGATTTGGTTGACCTGTGCTTATGCCAGACGCACCTTCGTAGCTGACAGTAAGACTGAGTGTGTTAGTAGTATCTACTGTGTTGGCTTTGACTGTTACAGTATCAGTGGTTGGATTTGTCAATGTTAGATTTGTATTAGTCGACCAAATATATGTTAAACCGGCTGTACCATTCATTGTCCCACCATCTTGATCTTTGGCGATTACTTTATATGTTGCAGTTTGATCTTTGGTCAAAATACCATTTGTTAGGGGGTTAGTTGTTTCACTAACTGTTATTGTAGTTAATCTTTTTGGAATTTTAACATATATTTCTTTAGTAATCTTATTGGCAATATTAACTTTATCAGTTACCACTACCATAATTTTGCTAGTCGTACCAATAGCTTTAGCCGTAACATTAGCGGTGTTATTATTTGATGTCAGCAAGATGTTAGTTGGACTGTCAGTTGAATTCCAGCTATATTCAACATTTGAATAATTAGCTCCTCTTTGATCTTTGGATTGAGCGGAAAAGCTTTGATTGGCTAATTTTTCAATTATAATCGGATTCATTGTACTGCCTGCGGGAGAAATATCAACGCTGCTTAAAATCGAAGGCGTTGGAGGTATGGTCGGAGTTGCGGTTGTAGTTGAAGCTGGTGGGGGTGAGGCTGGAATAACTGTGACCCCAACTGTTCCTGATCGACTAATTCCTCTGTAAGATGCTGTTAATGTTATTGTGGCAAAAGTTTGAGTTGTTACGCTATTAGCTTTAATATTGACTTCCCTACCACTACCGATAACTTCAGCCACTGTCTGTTTATCGCTCTTCCAATCGTAACTAATTTCATTTGAAGTGTTTGGTACTCCATTGATTGAAGCTGTTGCAGTTAATTTTCCACTGTTTCCAGAAACAAGTGCTAACGAAGACGGACTAATTGCCATTGTAATAACAGGTATAACTACTCCACCGCCAGTAGTGGTTGTTGTCGTCTGTGGTTTAGCGTTAACTGTAATCGATGAGTTTCCATTATGCGAGAAGTTGTTGGCATCAGTCGCTTTAACGGTTAAACTACTTGTCTTAGTCGATGTCAAGTTTTTAGCAATAACTTTTACTGTACTAGAAGTCGTACTCCCAGAAGAAGTTATTACAGTTGCATCGCCAATTGTCCATTGATAACTTATTCCGCTTGTTACGGCTCTTCCCGCTGAATCTTGCGCAATCGCTGTGAAAGTCTTTTCTTCACCATTATTCATAGTGGCGCTTGACGGTGTAACGATTACAGAAGTAAACGATTCGTTTGGTGGTAGATTCTTAATCGTCAATGTTACTGGGGCTGAAGACACCACCGTTGTTCCGCTGGTTACAATTAAATTAACTTTACTAGTAACTTCAGCTGTTCTAGTGTTTTTCCCAATAATGGTCGCTTCCGGACCGGTTGCGTTATTGATCGTAATATTACTTGCGCCTTCGATCGCTTCCCATTTATAAGTTAACCCAACTCGATTTATATATTCAGCGCCAAATTGATCGAGCAGTTTTGAGGTGGCTGAAACCGAATCACCCGAATTAAAGGTGGTTGATGGCACTACAGTTATATTGACTGTCTTCAAAACCTGCGGGATTGTGATTGGATAAGATAATAACAGATCTGTTTGTTTAGCAACTGAAAAGTTTTTTGCGGCGTCTAAACGATTGATGTAATTAATATCAACCGCATAAACATTAGCATTTTTAGGATCAACTTGATCATTTAATCGATATTTTTTTCCTGATGGACAAGTTATTACACCTGGGGTTAGCCCACTTGTTGTACACCATTCACCGTCAGTAATATAATTTTGGTTAGTTACTTTACTATTACACAAATACATAGTCATTCCTATTGAAAAACTCTCATAGCAATAATCTAAATAATAGGGATACTGTGCTTGCAAACTAGTTTTGGTAGTTTTTCCCCTTAGAACGAATGGATCGCCAATATTTTGCACTCCTTTAGCAGTTTGGTTTGGAACTGTGTATTTCAAAGGTATGGAAATGTCTAATTTGTAATCATTAACCGTTGTATTTGTGCTTGGAACTGGAATCGTAAATTCTGTAACTACTTTACCTTCTGGCAATACTGACAAGGATGTTGAATTGGCATTTGAATTTAATTTAGCGATTTCAACATCTTGAAGAGCTGTTTTTGATATTGGATTGTAGGGAAAAGCAATGTACGGATTTTTTACTGAATCACTTGGCGGGATAATTGTATATTTTAACACATCAGCTAAAGGAGCGTGTCGTATAATTTCTTTTTGAGTCCAATTTTGAAATGCGCCCATTTTTACTTCTTCACTTTT